>Ga0209633_10000164_pt1 | contig 78233 bp, 74 predicted proteins | sample Cruoilmetagenom1_FD_187290 | JGI IMG/M metagenome (GOLD analysis project Ga0209633, IMG submission 187290) | Oil polluted marine microbial communities from Coal Oil Point, Santa Barbara, California, USA - Sample 1 (SPAdes) (version 2) | ecosystem: Environmental > Aquatic > Marine > Oil seeps ... | reverse complement strand
GCCAACGACAACGGGTGATGATCGCGATGGCGCTGGCCAACAAGCCGGATTTGCTGATTGCGGATGAACCCACCACGGCGCTGGACGTCACCATTCAGGCGCAAATATTAGCGCTGCTGAACGGCCCCAAAAGCACTGAGAAGATGAGCCTGCTGTTCATCACCCATGATTTGGGCGTGGTGCGCAAAATCGCTGACCGCGTTTATGTGATGAAAAGCGGCGAGGTGGTCGAAGCGGGCACCACAGCGGATATCTTTGAGCGCCCACAACACGACTATACCAAGATCCTGTTGAATGCGGCCACAGTTGGCAAACCTGATCCAGTGCCGCAGGACGCCAAAGAAGTGGTCAATACCAAGGATCTGCGCATTTGGTTCCCGATCTATAAGGGACTGATGCGCCGCACGGTGGGTCACGTCAAAGCAGTGAACGCAGCGACCATATCGGTGCGCCAAGGCGAGACATTGGGCATCGTTGGCGAATCTGGGTCGGGCAAAACCACGATGGCGCTGGCGATCATGCGGCTGATCCAGTCCGAAGGGTCGATTGTGTTTCAAGGGCAAGCGATAGACGGCTGGAAACCCCGCCAAATGCGCCCGTTGCGGCGCGACATGCAAATCGTGTTCCAAGACCCATATGGGTCGTTGTCGCCACGGATGTCGATTGAACAAATCATCGCCGAGGGGTTGAGCGTCCACGGGCTGGAACCGGGCCGTGATGAGCGTCAGATGGTGGCTGACATCATGGAAGAGGTCGGTTTGGACCCCGCCCTGATGGACCGCTACCCGCATGAATTTTCCGGCGGGCAACGCCAGCGGATCGCCATTGCACGGGCGATGATCTTACGGCCCAAATTGCTGGTGCTGGACGAACCCACATCGGCGCTGGATATGACGGTGCAGGTTCAGATCGTTGATTTGCTGCGGGAATTGCAACGCAAACACGGGTTGGCCTACCTGTTCATTTCGCACGACCTGCGCGTGGTGCGGGCGATGTCGCATCAGGTGATGGTGATGAAACAGGGTGATGTGGTCGAGATGGGCGACGGAGACAAGATATTCGACGCGCCCGAGACCGATTACACCAAGGCGCTGATGGCAGCGGCGTTTGATTTGAAGGTTCGGGAAGGCCGCCAATGATGGGGCTACGCTACACAAGGCGTATAAGAAACACCCGTGGCGAGGGCGCTTCTCATATATTGATGGTGGCTATTTAGGATTATTGCCAAATAAGCTGAATTAGGGGCCTTTGCTCAAATCCATTATTGGGTGTTTTTGGAAACACATCGCCAAAATAGGTGATCGATACATCTTTGACTGTGCCGCCGATTACATTGCGTTGGATGAACTCTAAATGCGCAAAGCTAACATATACGTCCACTAGCAGCATTGGATCATTGCTCGTGGTTCCCTGTTGAAGTCCAATCAGCGGTCCATTTGATGGGTTGCCCCAATCTTGATGCAATATACGCAAATCAATAAGGAAAGCATTGAAATTTGAAATCCCTGAAATTGTTAGACCAAAATGAGTATGATCAAATGTGTCCCCAGAGGTTTGTGTGCTTTGGGAAATTGTCAAATTTTGCTTCTCAAGACTCGCGTTGATCGTTTGACTTGTTCCAAGTTTATACATTTCATCTCCAGAAAATAAGTAAGTTTTATATTGAACCAATCCGAGGGGAGTGGTGTTATTTGGCGTTAAACTGCTCTATTACGGTTCCCCACACATTGTAGGTTATAGTATTTTCTAGAAAAAAAACAAATTTAGAGGAATATGGCGCGAAGTGGTGGGGCGAGGAATAATTCTGTCAGAGAGCTTGCCCTCTCAAACCGCCGAACTATGCCCCGCCTTCGATAAATCATAGGCATCAAACGCGCGGGCGATCATGCGGGTTAGGGGGTAGGCCTCGCGGGGCAGGGTGAACCCGTCCGCCGTGATTTTTGGCAGGCTCTCGAAGGCATCTGACGCCACCTTATACATCGCTTCGAGTTGCAGCCGCGTGATGTCGAAATCACGCAAGATTTCGGCGGTATCGATGCGGAAATTACACATGATTGATTCAATCAGGCGCGCACGTAGGCGATCATCGTCGGTAAAGACGTGGCCGCGCACAGTGGCGAATTTTCCGTCCCGAACCGCGGTGGTGTATTGCGAAGTGCTGGATGCGTGTTGGGCAAACCCTTGCGGGAATTTCGAGATGGACGATGCTCCAAGCCCGATCAGCACCTCGGATTTATCATCCGTGTAGCCCTGAAAATTGCGCCGCAGCACGCCGCCCCGCTGCGCCGCTGCCAATCCGTCATCTGGCAGCGCGAAATGGTCGATGCCGATTTCGTCATACCCATCGGCCATGAACAACCTGCGCGCCACTTCATATAATCCAAGCCGTTCTTCGGGGGCGGGCAGGGCGTCGGTCGGGATCATCTGCTGACGTTTGGCCATCCAAGGCACATGCGCATAGCCATAGAGCGCCACGCGGCTGGGGCTAAGGGTGAGCAGTTTCAACACGGATTCGGCGATTCGCGTGTCGGTTTGATGCGGCAGGCCGTAAAGGATATCGGCGTTCAGGCTGTCGATGCCATGGGCCCGGATCATATCGACGGCGTCTTTGGTCATCTCGTAGCTTTGGATGCGGCCAATCACCTTTTGAATTTCATCATCAAAATCCTGCACCCCGATTGAAGCGCGGTTCATGCCCGCATCGGCCAGCGCCTTGATTCGGCTCTCGTCAATCTCGTTTGGGTCGATTTCGACGGAAAATTCGCCGCCTTTGGCCATGGGAATCACATCCAAAACCGTGCCGGCCAGATCGGAAATCATATCGGCGGTCATCAGTGTGGGGGTGCCTCCGCCCCAATGCAGGCGCGACAGGCTTAGGTTTTCCGGCAGAATTTCCTTGAGCAGTGCGATCTCGGACTTAAGCGTTTTCAAGTAAGCGCGCACAGGTTCTTCGGATTGGGTCCCTTGGGTGCGACAGGCGCAAAACCAGCATAAATGCCTGCAAAAAGGCACGTGTAGGTAGAGTGAAATCTCGCTGCCTTTCGGAATTTCACTGATCCATTTGGTGAAATGGCCTTCGTCAACCGAGCCCGAAAAATGCGGGGAGGTTGGATAGCTGGTATAACGCGGAACACGTGCGTCAAATAAACCAAGGCGTGTAAGTTGTGATTGATCAGTCATTCGGGTACGGTTACATGTGAACAGCCTTGGTCACTTTGATCGAGATCAATAACGAAATGGCGCGCGAACAAATTATGAATGTAGCTGACTCTAAACATGATGATTGTGGGGCCTGCCCTATCCGCCATCGCGCCGTATGTGCACGTTGCAACGAAGACGAACGCGATGTTCTGGATGACATGAAATATTACCGCAGCTATGAGGCGGGGCAAACCGTCGTTTGGTCGGGTGACCGGATGGATTTTGTCGCCTCGGTTGTTTCGGGTATCGCGTCATTGACGCAAACCATGGAGGACGGGCGCACGCAAATGGTGGGCCTGTTGTTGCCAAGCGATTTTGTTGGCCGTCCCGGGCGCGAACATGCACCCTATGATGTGGTTGCGACCACTGATTTGGTGATGTGCTGTTTTCGCAAAAAACCATTCGAAGTGATGATGGCCGAAACGCCGCATATCGCGCATCGTTTGCTTGAAATGACACTGGATGAGTTGGATGCGGCCCGCGAATGGATGCTGTTGCTGGGGCGCAAGACCGCGCGTGAGAAAATAGCCAGTCTGATTGCGATTATTGCGCGGCGCGACGCATCGTTGCATCTCTCTGGGCCTGAGGGTGCGATGGCGTTTGACCTGCCGCTGACCCGTGTGGCGATGGCGGATTATTTAGGACTGACACTGGAAACGGTCAGCCGCCAGATTTCGGCGTTGCGCAAGGATGAGATCATCCTGTTAGAAGGTAAACGCCACGTCACCATCCCCAATTTCCAGAAGTTGCTGGATGAAGCTGGGGATGATTCCGATGGCGGGATGCTGAACTAAAGCTGATACCGACTAGTGGGCCATCAAAACTGGCACATTGGCATTCTCCAACATATTGCGTGTGGCCCCACCTAAAATGGCTTCGCGGAACCGTGAGTGGCCGTAAGCCCCCATCACCAACATATCAGCATCCATGTCACGGGCATGGCGCAGCAAGACGTCAGAAACTCTTGGCATGGTTTTGGCCAGTACGGTGATTTCGGCTTTCACCCCGTGGCGCACCAGCATTTGCGACAATGCCCCGCCGGGGTCTGATCTGTCTGGCCCGTGTTGTGGTGGATCAATCACCACAATGTTCACAGAATCGGCGGCGATCAGTGCGGGCAAAGCTGCACGCACGGCGGACATGGATTCGCTGCTTTCGTTCCACGCCACAATGATGCGGTCAGCATTGGCGGTGACCTTGGCCTTTGGCGGCACCACCAATGTCGGCACATGCCCCTCGAACAGGGCGGACTCTACGATAATTTCCTGCTCCTGCCCGCAACTTTTTCCGTAAGGGCGCGGCAGCACGATCAGATCGTTAAACCGCGCGCGATGCGCCACCAAACGGCCAAGACCCGCCAGCTGCGCCACGGCTTTATCGAGGGACCATTTGACGTTGCTATTTTCAAGCAGCCCAGATGTATAGGCTTCGGCCTCGGCAGCTTCTTCCTTGGCCTTTTCAATCACGTCCTGTTGGAAAACGGCGCTGGCACCTGCGTAGTAATACCCAGTTTGGGTGCGATCGACCCCAATGCAAAGAACATCCAGATGGGCATCTTCGGCGCCAGCAATTGCAATTGCCTTTTCAAGCGCGGGTTTAGCGATCTTTGTGTCAGTGACGACGGTCAGCAAGGATTTGTAAGCCATCAGGCGGTCTCCCAAAATGAAATCAATAACGATGAGTATAGTTTCAAAAAATCGGGCTGACTTTGATGTCGATCAACAGCAAATTAACAGATACATGCACACAACAGCAAATTTACAGATACATGCACAATTTGATATAGATCAAGGCCGCTTGCGGTTAGGGTTGGCATACGGCAACTAGTCGCAAGTGGCTGGCCGATGTGTGAGTCGTGCCAGGAAAAAGACGAAGGGACGTGTGATGTGGGACTATATTAAACTGATAGTGGTTGGCGCAGTGGTGGTTTTGGCCGCGATTGCTGCAAGCTACGCAAGAGATTTACCATATATGGTGAATGCTCTGACCATTATGCTGGCAGCTGTCGGCCTATTCATCTGGACCATGCGTGGTTTGGGGGATGCAAAGCCATCAACCGACGGATACGCCGATGGCGTTGTTCGTGCCGGTGTAATCGCAACCGCTCTTTGGGGGGTTGTCGGCTTTTTGGTTGGGGTGTGGATCGCCACATTGCTGGCCTTTCCATCGCTAAACTTTGAGTGGGCACAGGGGTATTTGAACTTTGGGCGTTTGCGTCCACTGCACACCTCTGCGGTTATTTTCGCGTTTGGTGGTAATGGTTTGATTGCGACATCGTTCTACGTGGTTCAACGCACCTCCGCGGCCCGTCTTTGGGGCGGAAACGCAGGCTGGTTCGTATTTTGGGGATACCAAATCGCGATCGTCCTGGCTGCGACCAACTATGTTTTGGGCGCAACACAATCCAAAGAATATGCCGAATTCGAATGGTTTGCCGACCTATGGCTGACAATCGTTTGGGTGGTCTATTTGATTGTGTTCATGGGCACGCTTTACAAACGTAAAGAAAAGCACATCTACGTGGCAAACTGGTTCTACCTGTCGTTCATCGTGACAATCGCGATGCTGCACATTGTGAACAACCTATCGATCCCCGTGTCGTTCTTCGGCTCCAAATCGGTTCAGGTGTTTTCAGGCGTTCAGGATATGATGACGCAGTGGTGGTACGGCCACAATGCTGTTGGCTTCTTCCTGACAGCAGGTTTCCTCGGCATGATGTACTATTTTGTGCCCAAACAGGCCGAACGTCCTGTGTTTTCGTATAAACTGTCGATCATCCACTTCTGGGCGCTGATCTTCCTTTATATCTGGGCTGGTCCGCACCACTTGCACTATACCGCGCTGCCTGACTGGGCCAGCACATTGGGTATGGTTATGTCGATCATCCTGTGGATGCCGTCGTGGGGTGGTATGATCAACGGCCTGATGACCCTGTCTGGCGCTTGGGACAAATTGCGCACCGATCCGATTATCCGGATGATGGTGGTGTCAATCGGGTTCTACGGCATGTCCACATTCGAGGGTCCGATGATGTCGATCCGCGCTGTGAACTCGCTGTCGCACTATACAGACTGGACCATCGGTCACGTGCACTCTGGCGCACTTGGTTGGAACGGCATGATCACATTCGGCGCGCTTTACTTCTTGGTGCCACGTCTGTGGAACCGCGAGCGCCTGTATTCGCTGAAATTGGTGAGCTATCACTTCTGGCTGGCGACAATCGGCATCGTTCTTTATGCCTCTGCCCTTTGGGTGTCCGGTATCATGGAGGGCCTGATGTGGCGCGAAGTTGATGCCAATGGGTTCCTGGTGAACTCGTTCGCTGACACTGTAGAAGCCAAGTTCCCGATGAACGTCGTCCGTACAATTGGCGGTCTGCTGTATCTGACCGGTGCGATCATCATGTGCTACAACCTTTGGGCCACCGTTGCGAAAGGTACAGCGAAAGCTGATGCCGCCGCACCTGTGCCTGCAGAATAAGGAGGGATAGACAATGGCTTTCCTTGATAAACACAAAGTAATCGAGAAAAACGCAACCATTCTGATGGTTCTATCCCTATTGGTTGTGACAGTCGGCGGGGCGGTGGAAATCGCCCCACTGTTCTGGCTGCAAAACACGATCGAGGATGTAGACGGCATGCGTCCCTATACCCCGCTCGAGCTGACCGGACGCGATATCTATATTCGTGAAGGTTGCTATGTTTGCCACAGTCAGATGATCCGGCCTCTGCGTGACGAAGTCGAGCGTTACGGCCACTATTCATTGGCGGCTGAATCGATGTACGACCACCCGGCACAATGGGGTTCCAAACGCACAGGCCCTGACTTGGCTCGCGTCGGCGCACGCTATTCTGACGAATGGCATGTGGATCACCTGACAGATCCACAGTCGGTTGTGCCGGTTTCGATCATGCCAAAATACGGCTTCTTGTCTAACAAGATGATCGAACCCACTTATATCACTGATCTGCTGTCGACACACCGTTTTGTTGGTGTGCCGTACACGGACGAGATGATTGAAAACGCCGCGGCTGACTTTAAGGCCCAGGCCGATCCAGACAGTGACTATGATGGCCTGCAAGCACGCTATCCAAAATCACAGGTTCGTAACTTTGACGGCAAGCCTGGGATTTCGGAAATGGATGCGGTGATTGCGTATCTGCAAATGTTGGGCACGTTGGTTGATTTCTCGACCTTCACACCTGACGCGAACCGCTAGGAGGGGATGATGGATACCTATTCCTTTATGCGGCAAGTCGCCGATAGTTGGGGAATGTTGTTTTTGTTCTCTGTCTTTATCTTTGTGGTTTTCTGGGCGTTCCGTCCAGGCAGCCGCAAAGTACACGAAGACATCGCAAACATCCCTTTTCGCAATGAAGACAAACCTGCCACCGAGGCAGATGTCATACCGGAGGCGCGGTCATGAGTAAGAAACCGACAGAACTTGAAGAAGATGAAGTTGAAACAACTGGCCACTCGTGGGACGGGATTGAAGAGTACAACAATCCTTTGCCGCGTTGGTGGTTGTGGACCCTATACGCAACGATCATCTGGGCTATCGGCTATACGATTGCCTATCCTGCATGGCCGATGCTAACGCAAGCCACACCAGGCGTGCTGGGTTGGTCAACACGCGGTGATGTTGCGGCTGAAATCAAAGCTGTGGATGTTGCCAACGCTGAAATCGAAAGCAAACTGGCTGCCGCCGACCTGACGACGATTTCCGCGGATGCGGATATGAACAGCTATGCCAACAACGCTGGTAAGGCTGTGTTCCAGACATGGTGCATCCAATGTCACCAAACCGGTGGGCAGGGCGCCAAAGGCTATCCGAACCTGTTGGATGATGACTGGCTTTGGGGTGGTGATATTGAATCGATCCACACAACCATTAAACACGGCGTACGGAATGAAGACGACGACGATGCCCGTTTCTCAGAAATGCCAAAATTTGGCGCGGACGAGTTGTTGGAAGCAGCCGAGATTGATCAGGTTGTGAATTTCGTGCTGAAAATCTCAGGTCAAGAGGCCGATGCCGCACTGGTAACAGATGGCGCAGTTGTTTTTGAAGATAATTGCGCATCTTGTCATGCTGAGGACGGAAAAGGTGATCGAGATCAAGGTGCACCAAATCTAACTGATGCAATTTGGCTGTATGGAGGCGATGAGGCGACGATTCGCGACTCTGTAAATAACGCCCGCTTCGGCGTGATGCCCACATGGGCGGCTCGTTTGTCCGAGTCTGATATCAACGCTGTAGCCACTTACGTCCACCAACTTGGTGGTGGTGAGTAAAACACTTCCGAGGGTCTCCAGCCCTCGGTAAAAGGCACCGACGCCCGTCCTGTTCGCGCGTTTCCTTGGGGGTCGGTGCCACCTTACCCCTTTTAGACACATTCTAACAAGCTGCTATCTCGCGCAGAGACGGATAGCATGATACGCTTCGTCGCATGGAAGCCGGTTTCGCAGTCAATTAGATATCCAGTGTAGGCCACTTGTGGCAGACTCGTTGAATAAAATCCGCTGTTTACCAGCGAGGATTGGAGTAGATCCTGTGAGTAATATCGAAGAAAAAGCCCCGAAATTATACGCAGCGCGTGAACCCGTGTTCCCGCGCAAGGTTAAAGGGAAATTTCGCAGCCTGAAATGGGGCCTGATGATTTTCACATTGGGAATCTACTATATAAGCCCATGGATTCGCTGGGATCGCGGCCCAAACCTGCCCGATCAAGCCATTCTCGTTGATCTTGCCGGACGGCGCTTTTATTTCTTTATGATCGAAATCTGGCCGCATGAATTCTACTTCATTGCTGGTCTGTTGATCATGGCGGGGCTTGGGCTATTTTTGTTCACCTCGGCGCTGGGCCGTGTTTGGTGCGGCTATGCCTGCCCGCAGACCATCTGGACTGATTTGTTTATTTTAACCGAACGCTGGATCGAGGGTGATCGAAACGCCCGTGTTCGATTATGGAAATCCAAATGGGACCTTAAGAAATGGCGCTTGCGCATCTTCAAGTGGTTCACTTGGATTTTGATTGGCGTTGCCACCGGTGGGGCATGGGTGTTCTATTTCGCAGATGCGCCAACACTATTGGTCAATCTTGTTACTTTGAATGCACCTGTGTTTGCCTATCTGACGATCCTCGTGGCAACGGTCTTTACCGTGCTGTTCGGCGGGTTCGCCCGCGAGCAAGTCTGTATTTATATGTGCCCATGGCCTCGCATTCAGGCTGCCATGATGGACGAAGACACGTTGACCGTCGGCTACCGCGATTGGCGCGGCGAACCCCGTGGCAAGCGGCGCAAAGGTGCTGATGTCGAAAATCTGGGCGATTGCATCGACTGCATGGCCTGCGTGAATGTTTGCCCAACCGGCATCGACATCCGCGATGGTTCGCAGCTGGAATGTATCACCTGTGCGCTGTGTATCGACGCCTGTGACGACATGATGGAGAAAATCGGTAAGCCTCGTGGCTTGATTGATTATCTGGCCTTCTCGGATGAACCTGCTGAACGCGCCGGCGCCCAACCGCGTAAAATCTGGCAACACGCTCTGCGCCCACGCACCATCATGTACACCACGCTTTGGTCGCTGGTTGGCATCGGCCTTTTGGTCGCCCTGTTGATCCGTCCCGAGATTGACATGACTGTATCGCCGATCCGCAACCCAACCTATGTGACACTGTCTGACGGCACTATTCGCAACACCTATGATGTGCGGTTGCGTAACAAACACGGCGATGATCGCCCCTTTGATATATCCGTCGACGCGGAAACGGGCCTGACCCTGTCGCTTGAAGGCTTGGATGCGGATAGCGTGGTTGTAAACGCCAACGAGACATTGCTGCAGCGGGTCTATATAACCGCGCCCAAAGGCAGTGCAGCCGCCACTTCGGATCGCACCGAATTCAGACTTTGGGTCGAAGACAAAATTGGTGATGAACTGGTCCACACTGACACCGTGTTCAACGGAAGGGAAAAATAATGGCCAAACCTCTTACAGGTCGAAAAGTTCTGTTGATGTTCGTCGCCTTTTTCGGCGTCATCATCGCGGTAAACTTGTACATGGCCTCCATGGCCATCGGCACCTTCCCGGGTATGGATGTCAAAAACAGCTACATCGCCAGCCAGAGCTTTGACGACGACCGTGAGGCCCAAACTGCGCTGGGTTGGGAGGTTTCGGTGACCTATGAGGCGGGTGAATTGCAAATCGCGATCCTTGATGAGACAGGTGCATCGGCCGATGTCGCCAAGTTTGAGGCACTCGTTGGTCGTCCAACCCATGTGCGCGACGATCAAACGCCCGAATTCCAACAACGCAAAGGGGTGTTCAAAGCCCCCGTAACGCTGGCTGAAGGGCTGTGGAATTTGCGCCTCGAGGCAACCGCGCTTGACGGTACACCCTTCAAACAACGCCTCACATTCGAGGTGAAAAACTAGCCATGTGCGCGCAAATTGCTGCCTGTCCTGCCTGTGCTGTCGCACCCTCCGCCGAGGAATTGGCGCGGATGAGCGAGCCCGTTGAGGCGCGCATCATGCTGTCGCTGCCGCAAATCCATTGTGCGGCCTGTATTTCCGCCGTTGAACGCGAGTTGGCGCGCACCGCTGGGGTCAAATCCGCCCGCGTGAACCTGACCTTAAAACGGGTCAGCATCGAAGCCGAACCCGACACCACGGCCGAGGATATGGTACGCGTTTTAGCAGGCATCGGCTATGAGGCGCATGAGTTGGACGCAGGCACCCTGCGCGCCACCGAAACCGACAAGCGCGGGCGTGATTTGCTGATGCGCTTGGCGGTCGCGGGCTTTGCCGCGATGAATGTGATGATGCTGTCGGTGGCTGTTTGGGCCGGTGCGCAGGAAACCACCCGCGAGCTGTTCCACTGGGTATCGGCTGCCATCGCATTGCCCGCTATTGCCTTTTCTGCGCAGCCGTTTTTCCGCAGTGCATGGGCCATGCTAAAGGTACGTCACCTGAACATGGATGTGCCGATATCATTGGCAATCCTGTTGGCCAGCGCCATGTCATTCTATGAAATTACCCAGGGCGGCGAACATGCTTATTTCGACGCCGCCCTGTCGCTGACGTTCTTCTTGTTGGCAGGCCGCTACCTTGACCACCGCACCCGCGCCATAGCGCGTTCAGCCGCTGAGGAATTGGCGGCGCTCGAAGTGCCACGCGCTGAACGCATCATAGGCGAGACAGTCGAGACCATAGCGATTGCCGAACTGGCCGTTGGTGATCTGGTTCGGGTCAAACCTGGCGGTCGGATGCCGGTCGACGGTGTTGTGACAGATGGCCAATCTGAATTGGATCGTTCTTTGTTGACCGGTGAAACTGTCCCCGTTTTTGCAGGCCTCGATACTGTGGTCAGTGCTGGTGAGGTCAATTTGACCGGCCCCCTGACCATTCGCGTCACAGCGGCGGGCGAGGACACGTCACTGCACAGAATGGCCGATCTGGTGGCGATGGCTGAAAGTTCCAAAAACCGCTACACATCTTTGGCGGACAAGGCCGCAGGCATCTATGCGCCCGGCGTCCATTTACTGGCGTTGCTGGCTTTTATTGGCTGGTTGTTTGTATCAGGCGGCGACATCCGCCTATCGCTGAACATTGCCGTGGCGGTGTTGATCATCACCTGCCCTTGTGCGCTCGGCTTGGCTGTGCCGGCTGTGACCACGGCGGCTTCTGGGCGGTTGTTTCGCAAGGGGATGTTGATCAAAGATTCCACAGCACTTGAGCGTTTGGCCGAGGTTGACACCGTGGTTTTCGACAAAACCGGCACCCTGACCCAAGGCCAGCCCGAGCTGACCAACATGGGGGATTTCACCCGCACGGATCTGGAAATCGCTTTGGCGCTGGCCGAGGCCTCCGCACACCCCTTAGCCGTCTCGCTGGCACATGCAACGACCACGGCAGGCACCAAACCCGCCAAAATTTCTGACCTGCGCGAGATGCCCGGTTATGGCATCCAAGGTCTTTGGAAAAGTAAACCCGTTCGGCTGGGCCGCGCCACTTGGGTTGGTGCGAAAGCAGGTGCCCAAACCGCGACCTACTTGCAAATCGGCAACGCCGCGCCGCGCGCGTTCACCTTCAACGACCGTCTGCGCGAAGGCGCACCCGAGGCTGTCGCGGCCCTCAAAGCGCAAGGCATGTCCTTGGTGCTGATCTCGGGCGACGGCCCCGCCGCCGTTCAAGATATGGCCAACAGATTGGGTTTTGACGACTGGACCGCCGAGGCCTTGCCACAAGAAAAAGCTGCACGCGTCAAGGCCTTGTCCGAAGAGGGCGCAAAGGTGTTGATGGTGGGCGACGGGCTGAACGACACCGCCGCGCTGGCCGCCGCGCATGTCTCGATATCGCCCGCGACCGCGTTGGATGCGGCGCGCGTGGCCTCTGATATTGTGCTGCTTGGCCATGACATGTCCCCGATGGCTGACGCGACCATTATTGCCCGCAAAGCCACGAAACGGATTTTGGAAAACTTTGGCGTTGCGGCAGGTTACAACATGATTGCCGTGCCAATCGCACTGCTGGGCTTTGCGACCCCCTTGATGGCGGCTTTGGCAATGTCGGCCTCCTCAATCACAGTTTCCCTGAACGCATTGCGGTTAAGGTAGGGGGGCATCTATTATGGCAGTTATCGTCTACCTTATACCGATTTCGCTGTTTTTAGGCGGCATGGGCCTGCTTGCCTTTTTCTGGGCCCTGAAATCCAAGCAATACGATGACCCAGAGGGCGACGCACAGCGTATTCTAAGCGACGAATGGGACGACAAACCACGGCCTGATGAATAAGCTTTTGCTTCTTCTAGCCCCAAAAACTGCGCCGCAGGCATTCAAACATATGTGGTTGTAACCGAACTTAACCCGTCAATCGCAACAGTGCAGCTTTCGCCGCGCCCAATCGGACCAACCCCGGCAGGGGTGCCCGTATAGATCAAGTCACCGGTCGCAAGTGTGACACTGTTTGACAGATAAGCAATTACATCGGCCACCGGCCAAATCAGATCACCAATGTCGCCGTCCTGACGCAGGTCGCCATCAACATGCGCCGTAATACGGCCGCGCACCGGGTGGCCAATAGCGGAAACCGGATGCAGCGCACCACAGGCGGCAGATTGGTCAAACCCTTTGGACATGTCCCAAGGCCGACGTTTTTCTTTGGCGGCTGCTTGTAGATCGCGGCGCGTCAGATCGTTGCCAGTGGCATAGCCCCAAACGTGGTTCAGCGCCTGATCCGGTGCGATCTTAGCCCCGCCGACACCTATGGCGACAACAAGTTCGGCTTCGTGATGTAGGTTTTGGGTTTGCGGCGGGTAGGGCGGGTAGGCCGCATCATCCACGACCGCATCCGCGGGTTTGGTAAAGAAAAAAGGTGGTTCGCGATCAGGATCAGCACCCATTTCACGGGCGTGCTCGGCATAGTTTCGACCGACACAAAAAATCCGGCGCACGGCAAACCGCGCATCACTCTCAAAGATTTCAACGCTCGGGGTTTTCGGTGCGGGCAGAATGAACCGGGTCACCTAAGTGGGACCAAGCGTGTTGCAGGTGATGTCGCGGGCTTGTAGGCGACGGCAGGCCAGTTCGGCCGTTTGTTGGGTCATCCCAACGAAGTTGGCGTCAAATCCGGTGTTGTGTCGCACCACTTTACGCAGTGATCCATCAAGCGTCGCCATTTCCTTTAGTGCGGTTTTCAGCAAAATCCGTTCGGCCTGATGTTGTGAGGCGTAGCGCCCAACGTTCACCCCCCAAAGACGCCCACCGGATGTCGAAACGCGTGTCACAACGATCGGCGCTTGCGCGGCTTTTGGTGCAACCGCTGCCGAAACCACTTTGGCGGGGCGCGGCGCTGGCGAGGAGGTCACTTCTGGGGCCGGGTTGGCCGTGACAACAGGCGCCACTGCGGCAACCTGTTCTGTGGCGATGTCTTGTTGTGCTTCTTCAACGGCGCTTTCAATTTCTGATTTCATTGCGACCAGCATTTCCGGAGCTGGCGCAATGGTTTGCCGTTGTGGTGGGCGTGGGCTGGTCTTTACAGCCCGAATGATGCGCAATGTTTTGCCCGCTGTGCCAGGTACAAATCCAGGGGCTGTTGAGGGGGCAACAGTGGTTGCTGGCGCTTTTGCGACCGCAACATCCTTGGTGCCCGCACCTCTATAGCGTGGGATACGCGGTTTACTGACCCGTGCGCGTGAAGGGGCGCGGCGAAAACCTAGGTCCATCAACTCAGCGACTTTGGCGTTGCGGGTCGAGGTCGAACGGCCGCCAAACACGGTTACAATAATATGTTCTTTGCCACGCTGCGCCGACGCCACAAGGTTAAAGCCCGCCGCGCGGGTATAACCGGTTTTGATACCGTCCGCCCCTTTATAGGCATTCAGGAACCGCCGATTGGTGTGGGAAACCGTTTTGCCGCCGGCATCCGCTGTGATCCGTGAGAACAGGTTGTAAAACTCGGGATAGTCATAAAACACGTGCCGCCCCATGGTTGTCATATCACGTGCCGTTGACAGGTGACCTGATTGGGTCAGCCCGTGCATATTTTTGAAGGTTGTACGCGACATGCCAAAGGCCTTGGCCGTGCGGTTCATCCTACGTGCAAAGGCCGCTTCTGATCCAGAAATGGCCTCGCCAATCGCGGTGGCGGCATCATTGGCCGATTTTACCGCTGCCGCGCGGATCAAATAGCGCAGTTTGATGCGTTGGCCTGGTTTCAACCCCAGTTTTGATGGTGGTTGCGAGGCGGCGTGTTTGGAAATACGCACTTTGGTATCAAGCGATATTTCACCGTGCTTGATTGCCTCAAATGCGATGTAAAGTGTCATCATTTTGGTCAAGGACGCCGGATGCAGGCGGGTGTCGGCGTTGCGTGAATGCAAAACCTTGCCCGTGCGCGCATCAACCACAAAGGCCGCATAAGGGGCGCCCATAGCTTTGAACGGCGCAAACGCCATTAGACAGCACAAAACTGTCAAGATTAACCCATCACGGACGATGTGCCCCAGACGTTGTTTCACGTCGATCATACTACTCTGCCTCATGCTGCCGATTTTTCGGTCAGTTTCTTATTGTTGGTTAACCATAACATAAGGGTGATTCGTAGAAAATACCCTAATTTCAATAAGTTTGCGGGCATTCTTTAGGGGGAAATGGCAGATATTGTGGGATCGCCTCAAATCAACGCTAGATGTTAGAATGGGCAATTTGGACAAATATGCGGGCTACAAGGTATTCAGCAAATTTTGCAAATCACCCAAATGCGGTAATTCGTGGAATTTTGTCTGTCCTGTGGGGGCTTTTGCGCGCTCCAAATCCCAGGTCAATTCATGGGGTACAAAGACGCCCCAGCTGCCCGCCTCTATCGCCGGAAGAACGTCCGAGCGCATCGAGTTTCCAACCATCATGGCACGGTCTGGACCGCCGCTGTGTCGTGTAAAGATGTCAGCGTAAATGGCAGGTGTTTTGTTGGAAACAATCTCGACCCCGTCGAAATAGCCCCCCAAACCCGATTGCGCCAATTTACGTTCTTGGTCCAGCAGATCGCCTTTGGTGATCAATAACAGCTGAAAATCACCAGATAATGCTGCAATCGTTTCCTGTGCATGGGGCATCAGTTGGATCGGGTGGTGCAGCATATCTTGCCCCGCGTCGATCAATTCTTGGATCACCTTGGCATGCACACGTCCGTCGCTAACATCAATGGCGGTTTCGATCATCGACAAAACAAAGCCCTTCACGCCAAACCCGTAATGCCCCAGATTGCGCTGCTCGGCCTCCAGCAGGCGCGTGTGCAGCTTGTCTTTTTCGACGTAATCCGCCAACAGGTCGCCAAACCGGTCTTGGGTCAGGCGAAAGAACTGTTCATTTTGCCACAGGGTATCATCGGCATCGAATGCAATTGTGTCTGGTTTTCGCGCCATCTGTAAACCTGCCCCTTTATCCCGCCTCACGATGCGCCTATATATGACGTCTTGAACCGGTAATGGATACGCCCCTTGATCTTGAAACAGATATACCCGTTGCAGATGATGTCCGGCAAGGATGGTCATGACGACAATGACACCGAACTTGCGCTTAAAACCCGCCCCAAAACCGAACGGCCACCGTTGTATAAGGTGTTGCTGTTGAATGACGACTACACCCCGATGGAGTTTGTCACCCATGTTCTGGAGCGCATTTTTGGCCTGACCGAGACCCAGTCAGTCGAAATTATGCTGACGGTGCATAAAAAGGGGCTGGCGGTTGTCGGCGTTTTCTCGCATGAGGTGGCGGAAACCAAAGTGGCCCAAGTGATGGATTTGGCGCTGCGCAATCAACATCCGCTGCAATGCACGATGGAAAAGGAATAGGGCCGTTGGCCCTGCACGTCCGATGAAAGCATCCCGCATATCCCTGATACTAGAGAACGGCGCATTGACCTTGCCCGAGACCGGCCTGATCGCGATCTATGGCGCATGCGCTGATGATGATCTGCGCGCCTTGCCCAAAGAGCGTCTTGAGATCATTCAAGGCTTCAAACCCGATTTCGACGCGCTTGAAGCACGCGGCTTTAACGTGGTCGTGGCAGCCAGTGGCCCCTATGCGGCCGCGATTGTGATGCTGGATCGCTCCAAAGCGAAAACACGCATGATGATCGCCGAAGCTGTGGCGAGAACACCGAACGGGTTGATCATTGTCGACGGGTTGAAAACCGACGGGGCGGATGGGCTTTATAAGGAATGCCGTAAACGGTTGACCGTGTCCGAAGCGTTTTCCAAAGCGCATGGCAAGCTGTTTTGGTTCACCGCTGAACCTGCATTCGACGATTGGGCGGATACGGGACCAATCCAGTTGGGCGACGGGTTTCAAACCGTCGCGGGTGTGTTCTCGGCGGAAAAATTCGACCGTGGATCACAGGCGCTGATTGCGGCTTTGCCAGAAAAATTGCCCAAGCGGTTGGCGGATCTTGGGGCTGGTTGGGGATTCTTGTCCCGCCACATCCTAACCCGCGAAAAAATCCGCGAGCTGCATATCATCGAGGCGGATTATAACGCCCTTGAATGTGCCCGTAAAAACGTCACCGACCCGCGCGCCCATTTTCATTGGGCCGACGCCACTCGATTGACCCCACCCCAACCTTTCGACGGCATCATCACCAACCCGCCGTTTCACACTACCCGCAAGGCCGACCCCGACATTGGGCGTGCCTTTATTTCGGCTGCTGCGGGCATGTTGACGCCTTCGGGCCAGTTGTGGCTGGTCGCCAACCGCCACTTGCCATACGAGCGCACCTTGGCCGAGACGTTCCGTTTCGTCGAAGAAATCGCGGGTGACAATTCCTTCAAAATCCTTCGGGCCACCAAACCGCTGCGCGGCGCGCGCCCGCAACGATAGCCATATAACCCGAGCCATGAATCAGGAGCATTGAGATGTCTTTTTCGATTGCAGGAAAAACAGTGATTGTCACAGGGGCCGCCAATGGTATCGGCTTGGCCATTGGACGTCAGTTTGTTGAAGCGGGCGCAAATGTTATGTTCGCAGACATGGACGAAGAGCGGCTGGAGGCCGAGCTGGGTGAAGAGGCCTCCAAAGAGGAAAAAGCGCGTTTCTTTGCAGGAGATTTGCGTAAAAAACTGACCATCGCCAACCTGTTGTCGGCCACCATTGATGCCTTTGATCGAGTCGATATTTTGGTCAATGCGTCGCGCCAGATCATGGTGTCGGACCCGCTGAACCCCAAAGACGATGGTATGGATTGTTTGCTTGAACAAAACCTGATGACCAGTCTGCGCCTGAGCCAAGCCGTGGCCAAGCGGATGATAGCCCAAGCCGCGCGCGACGAAAACCTGGAAGGTCCGGTTGGCTCGATCATCAACCTATCTTCTATTGCGGCTGAACGCGCTCACCCTAAATTGATGGCTTATTCGGTGTCGACCGCCGCGTTGAACCAGATGACACGCTCCCTGGCCGTGGCCTTGGCACCGGAACGCATTCGGGTGAACGCGGTTGCCTTTGGTTCGGTGATGAGCGCCAGTCTAAAAGACATGCTAAAAGGCAACGAGGAATGCCGCGCAGATGTGGTAGCGCACACGCCCTTGGGCCGGATCGCCAGCGCCAATGAGGTGGCAGAAGTGGCGCAGTTTTTGGCCTCGGACAGCGCTGGATTTATAACAGGTCAGATCATGACAGTGGACGGTGGGCGCAGTCTGCTCGACCCCGTCGCCGCCCCTGCACATTAAGACATTCAGGAGACTACCATGACGGATGATTTCAGCCCCCAAAAGGCCCAAGCCTCGGACTGGTTCCGTCAATTGCGCGACCAGATTGTCACCGCCTTTGAAGCCTTGGAAGACAGCCAAACCGAAGGCCCGTTTGCCGATCATGCTGCGGGCCGCTTTGACGTATCAGAGACCACGCGCGACAGCGATGATGGGACGGATGCGGGCGGTGGATTGATGTCGGTGATGCGCGGTGGCCGCGTGTTTGAAAAGGTCGGGGTCAATATTTCAACGGTATTCGGCACCCTTGGGGAACGCGCGGTTGATGCGATGGCGTCCCGCAAGGGTCTGGCTGGCATGAAGGATGATCCGCGGTTTTGGGCCTCGGGCATTTCCTTGGTCGCACATATGCAAAACCCGCACGCCCCTGCGGTTCATATGAACACGCGGATGTTTTGGACACCGCATGGCTGGTGGTTTGGCGGCGGCTCTGATCTGAACCCCTGTATTGAATATGCGCAAGACACAGCGGATTTCCATGCGGTGCAAAAGCAGCAGTGTGACCTGCATGATCTGGCTTATTATCCCAAGTTCAAGGACTGGGCGGACGAGTATTTCTACGTGCCACACCGCAAACGCGCCCGTGGCGTGGGCGGTATCTTCTTGGATGATCACAATACCGGCGACTGGGACGCGGATTTCGCGTTCATTCAGGACGTGGGGCGGGCGTTTTTAATGGCGTATTTACCCGTCACCGAAAAACGTCGCAACACACCTTGGACCGAGGCCGACAAAGATGCCCAACTGGTGCACCGCGGATTATATGCCGAATACAATCTGGTCTACGATCGCGGTACCAAATTCGGGTTGGAAACAGGCCACAATCCGGATGCCGTGTTGATGAGCCTGCCGCCAATGGCGAAATGGGTTTGAGGCTACCCTCGGATCGCTTCCAACATCACATGCACGTTCTCGGGGTCGGCATCAGGCGTGATGCCGTGACCCAGGTTAAAGATGTGCGGCCCACCTGATAGCGCCTTAACGATGCGTTTGGTTTCGGAGATCAACCGATCCCCGCCCTCGACCATCAGTTTGGGGTCCAAATTGCCCTGCACACAGCCATCGGTTTGCAAAACCTCAGCGGCCCATTTCAAATCGACTTTAGTGTCCAGCGCCAGACAATCAGCGCCAACCGCTTTGGCGAACCCGACGTAGGCGGGGCCAGCTTCGCGAGGGAACGCAATGACGGGGATGGTCGGGTGTTTGGCTTTGAGCGCCGAGATGATCCGGCGGGCAGGTTCCAGCGAGTATTTGACGAAATCATCGCCCTTTAGCGAGCCAGCCCAGCTGTCAAACAGTTTGATCACTTCGGCACCGGCTTCGATCTGCATCAACAGGTATTCGATGGTGGCCTCGGTGATGCGGTCCAACACGGCCTCGAATGTGGCGCGGTCGCTATCTTTAAGGGCGTGCGCTGGCCCTTGGTCGGGGGTGCCTCGGCCAGCAATCATGTAGGTCGCAACAGTCCAGGGGGCGCCCGCGAAACCAATCAAAGTGGTTTCGGACGGCAACTCGCGGCGTAAGATTCGCAGGGTTTCATAAATCGGTGACAACTTGTCGTGGATCGCATCGGCGGGTTTCAACGCGGCTGCTTGATCCGGCGTGGTGATGGTTGAAAGACGTGGACCTTCGCCTGTTACGAACCAAACGTCCGCACCCAAGGCCTGTGGCACCAACAAGATGTCGGCAAACATGATCGCGGCGTCAAATCCATAGCGACGGATCGGCTGCAAAGTGACCTCGGCGGCCAGTTCGGAATTGTAACAAAGCGACAGAAAGTCACCGGCCACAGCGCGGGTGGCACGGTATTCGGGCAGGTAACGACCCGCTTGGCGCATCATCCAGACCGGCGGGGTATCCAGTGTTTCGCCATTCAACGCACGCAGCAGTTTCTTTTGTTCAGCCATATAGGTCCCCTTTTCATTCGCTTTCCTAGCAACTCCCTTGCCAGCGACATGATGTCAAGCATTCTGGGTGATGATTGCCGTTGTCAGGCGCATTTGACGCGCTTAAACAGGGGGCATGACGCAAAAATTACCAACCCCCGCTTCACCCCTGAAAATTGGTACCCGTGGTTCGCCCTTGGCGCTGGCCCAAGCCTACGAAACACGTTCGCGCCTGATGGCCGCATTTGATCTGCCAGAGGCTGCGTTCGAGGTGGTGGTGATCACCACATCCGGTGACCGCATTCAGGATCGCCCGCTGAAAGAAGTTGGCGGCAAAGGGTTGTTCACCAAAGAGATCGAAGAAGACATGCTGTCAGGCGCCATCGACATCGCGGTGCATTCGATGAAAGACATGCCGGTGGAACAACCCGAAGGTTTGGTGCTGGACACTTACTTGCCGCGCGAAGACGTGCGCGATGCCTTTGTGTCGCCCAACGTCAAGCGATTGGCAGACCTGAAACAGGGCGCGGTTGTCGGCACGTCCAGCCTACGCCGGCGCGCGCAACTGCTGAACTTTCGCCCGGATATGCAAGTCGTCGAGTTTCGCGGCAACGTCCAAACACGGTTGAAGAAACTGGCCGATGGGGTGGCCGAGGCCACGTTTTTGGCAATGGCGGGGTTGGTGCGGTTGGACCGTATGGATGTGGTGCAATCCCCCGTCGAAGTTGACGAGATGTTGCCTGCCGTGGCCCAAGGGGCCATCGGCATTGAGCGGCGCATTGACGATACGCGCGTGGCCGATATGTTGGCCGCGTTGCATGATGTGCAAACGGGGCAACGGCTGGCCGCAGAGCGTGCGTTTTTGGCGGCTTTAGACGGCTCTTGCGAGACGCCAATTGGCGGCTTGGCCGTTCTGGAAGGCGGCAATATCTATCTGCGTGGCGAGATCTTGCGCCCAGATGGAACTGAGTGTCTGACCGACGAAGGTCGCGCCCCGATCGAGGATGCCGCCGAATTGGGGCGCGCCGTGGCAGGCCGCCTGCGTGATCGCGCCCCAGACGATTTTTTTAGCTGGGTAAACTAGGCCGTCGCAAGGCTGGCAATGCTTGGTATTTTCTAGGAAAAAAGTTCGAAGTCCTGGCCGGATAACATTTCTACTATTCCGGAATAATGGAAATGTCGTGAAGGTATTATTAATAGATAATATCAATGTGTTGACGGTGATTTTTGTTGATTTGGCCGCCTCGAAAAGCCTCGTCTTGCTCCTTAATCAGGCAAAACCTTGCCTGGGTTCATGATGTTGTTCGGGTCCAATGCCGTTTTGATCTGACGCATTGCGTTCAATGCCACCGTGTCTTTGCGCCGCGCCATAGAGGGGCGCTTGGACAGGCCAACCCCGTGTTCAGCAGAAAAACTACCGCCCAATGATTTCACAACCCCTTCGATTTCTTCGATGAATTGTCCCGCCAGGTCGACGTCATCGCGGGTGGGGTAAACCGTAAAATGTATATTCCCATCGCCAAGGTGCGCGACGTACATCTTGCCCGCATCAGGGTCTAGCGCGTCAATGCGCGGGGCGATCAAATCGAAGAAATCAGGCACCTTGTCGACCGCCAAGCATATGTCACTGTCGACGTGAGGCGTGATCGCGAATGTCACCTCGGCAGCGGCTTCGCGGCGTTGCCACATCTCGGCGCGTTGGGTCTCGTTTTGGGCAATCACTGCGTCCAGAACGCGCTCATCCTCCAGCATTCCGCCAAGGCAGGTTTCCAGGACGCCACCGACCGACATGCCGGGCGAGGTTGTCGCGATTTCGACCAAAATATTGACGTCATAATTGGCGTTAAACGGGGGGCGAGCGTCCGGGAAATGGGCCTTGTGGCGCTCCATGTAAATACCGGGCATGACCTCAAAGGCCTCAACCGCACCAGCCGTTTCGTTTTGTAAACGGTTCAGCAGTGTCAGCGCATCCGTAAGGCTGGGAACTGCAACCATAGCAGTGGCGTAAGAACTCGGTTTCGGGAACAATTTCAGTACCGCCTTGGTGATGATGCCCAAGGTGCCCTCGGCCCCGATGAACAGGTCTTTTAGATTATAGCCCGAGTTGTCTTTGTGGAGTTCAGACATCAGGTCCATGACCTCGCCCGATGGGGTCACAACCTCGATCCCGAAACAAAGTGCCCGCGTATTTCCATAGCGCAACACATTTGAGCCACCAGCGTTGGTCGACAATGCGCCGCCGATCATCGCCGAGCTTCGCGCCCCAAACAGCAGCGGAAAGATCAGGTTGTAATCCTCAACCGCGTCTTGAACGGCCGCAATGACAGCGCCCGCGCCAACAATGGCAATACGCGCGTCGGGGCGGATTTCATAAATAGTGTTTAGGCGTTCCAGCGAGATCAGGACCGCCCCGTCCGCATAGGTGCCGCCGACCAATCCGGTGTTGCCCGACACAGGCACAATCGGGGTTTTTGTCACATTGGCCAATTTGACGATGGCGCTGACCTGTTCCGTATCGGCAGGGCGCACTACCGCTATCGGTGTCGCGTTGTATTTTCCTGTTGAATCATGGGCGTAGCGGGCTGTGTCATCCCCTTCCAACACATGTTCGCGGCCCGTTATTTTGGCAAGTTTCGCTAGAATATCCATCAAGTCAGTCCTGTTTTAACGGCGTTTTGCCACGGTATTTCACGGTCAACGCTGGGTCAATTTCGTCCTCATCATAGACGCCCAACACTATGCCAACCCCGTTGGGCCCTGCTTTTCCAGCGTCGATCTGAGCATCCGAAACCGCCACCCGTTGTGACGAGCGCCGAGACCATTTAGCCAGCCGCTCATACATCAAAGCGATGATTTCCTGGTGCGCGGGACTATTGCCAAGATCATGAAATTCATTCGGATCGTCCTGCAAATCAAACAGCATTGGACGAAATCCGCCCTCGGCATGCATGAATTTGTAGCGCTGATCGGCGATCATAAACAGCCGTGCGTCGGCGTTGGACACTTTCAGTTGAACCGACATCGGGCTGGTTGAATAATTGTATTCACTGACCGCATACTCGCGCCATTCAGCCGGGGCATCCCCGTGCAAGAACGGCAACAAAGAACGGCCCTCGACGATGTGGTTCGGCACCGCGCCGCCTGCAATTTCGATAAAGGTTGCGGGCAGATCAATCGCCTCGACCAAAGCCTCACAACTGGTCCCGCGCGTGGCATCAGACTCGGCGCTTGGGTCAAAAATGATCAGCGGGACCTTGACCGATTGCTCGTGAAACAAGTCCTTTTCACCCAACCAATGGTCACCTAAATAGTCACCATGATCCGAGGTGATCACGATCACGGTATTGTCCATCTGCCCCGTGGTCTCAAGATGATCAAATAGACGCCCCATCTGATCATCGCACTGTTTGATCAGGCCCATATAGGCCGGGATCACCTTGTCGCGGACTTCGTCACGGGAAAATGCCTTGCCGATGCGGTTGTTCATGAAGGCGTTGTAAACCGCATGGGCGTCGTCTCGCTCAATGGCATCGCGCAGGGGCGGCGGTATATGTTCGGGGCCAAACATGTCGTGATAGGGGGCCGGCACGATATAGGGCCAATGTGGTTTGATATAGGAAAGATGCGCGCACCACGGTCCCTTGGCCTGATCAATGAACTTGATGGCCTCGCTGGTCAGCCACGGCGTTTCACTGTCTTGCTCGGCAATATTGGCGGGTTTGTTGGCGTTGGTCATGAACCAACCTGAAGCAATGTCGGTGCCCTCGACGCCCGCATTGGCGAAATCGGCCCAGGGGTTGTCACCAGGATAACCCTTGGACTTCAGATAGGCGTTATAGGGCGAACGGTTTTTGTCATAAAACCCATCCGGTCCCTCGGCCCACAGCCCATCATCGCGCTGCCAAATATCAAAACCACATTCGGCTTGGCGCGCACCAATAACGCTGTCCGGCGACAGGCCAAGGCGATCCATACCAGCCTGATCAACCCGCATGTGGGTCTTGCCGATCAACCAACACCCCATACCAAGTGGGCGTAAATGGTCGCCCAAAGTCATCTCGCCAACGCGCAAAGGAAACCCGTTGAACTGCGCGCCATGACTGGACGGGTAGCGGCCCGTGTAGGTGCTCATCCGCGAGGCACCACAGACAGGCGATTGTACGTAGGCGCGGGTGAACCGCACACCCTTTTCGGCTATCCGGTCGATGTGTGGCGTTTTAAGATGCGGATGGCCTGCGCAGCTGAGGTAATCAAACCGCAGTTGGTCGAACATGATAAAGAGAATATTTTTTGTCATGCCCACATGGGGCAGAAAATCACGCTAGGCGTCAAGCCAGATCGGGTTTGACCATGCTCTTTTCCCAGCGTGATCAATCACGGTTATGCGTATCCAAGGGCTGCCCTTCAGCCTATTAAAATCAATCACACCCCGGGTCATTTTTTCACCGCACAGCGAGGGTGCGCAAGCCACACTGCCTTGAACCGTGATTGATGCAGCTTCCGTGCACTCCACTTCGGCAGTCATCCCGTTCAGCCGGATGTCGTGAATTTGTGGGCCGGTCGAGGAATAAAAGGCCCCGGCCTTCATGGCGTCCAATAGGGCATCGGCGGTGTTTTCACGGGTTTTGACCATCACCCAGCCGCCGAAATGATCAGGCGTATGAAAATGCGCATCATCCGTGGCAATCATCGTTAGTTTTCGACCTTCATCCAGCAAATGCTCCAGCGACAGGTGGCCGTCACCACGGTCGTTTTCGATGGCACAGCCGTGGTTATAAACTTCGACCGCATGTGCCGCCGTAATGGTGCGTGCATCGGATTCGGTTAGTGACGACCAATGCGGATGGGCAATAGCAACAAAAGCACCAGCGTCGCGGGCGCGTTGGGCGATGCTGGCACCGCTTTCTTGCCCCTCGACGGGTTCGAAATGTGGTGCATTTGGCGGTTTGAAATCGGTTGGCAGGCCAACGGCAACGATATGCCAAAGGTTGCCTTTTTCCATCGCGCCGGAATGCAGTTCAGCCCCCAAAATGGTGGTGAAATCATCATTGCGATAGGCGGTTGTGTCGGTGATCGGGTAATCATACTGACCAATGAAATGGTCGGTTAATGCAATGAAGTCATAGCCTGCATCCTGATAACGTTTGCACACGTCTTGTGGCTCCAACGCGCCATCCGAGCGGGTGGAGTGCGTGTGCAGGTTGCCACGGCGAAATTTTCCGGGGTCCGTGAAAAAACTGGTTTGCATGATGGCGACTTTCGTTCGGTTATTACGCAACTGTTTGGACCAGTTTTGTAAACCTTTCGTGTCGATTCTATCGTGCTTGCGACAGAAAACCGAAAACGCGCGCCATCTATTTGTGGTCTATCGCAAGCCGTCCTCGCCAACGACATCTTTCAACTCCAGCCCACCCAGCCTTGAATGAATGCGCGGCCCCTTGGCCATCGCCAGTGCAAACATGATTTCGTTGGCCTTTGGTCCATCCGGAACGCGAACTTCCATGGCGTCAAAATGTCCGCGCACATAGGCTGCGTTAATGTGGGCGATGGGGATATCCACGGCAGATCCTACCCCGCCAACCTTTTTCGAAGACGGCACAATTGCGCGGGCTTCGCCCAATCGTTCGCGCATGACATGACCACCCGGCACATGCCAAAGTGCGGCATGCTCCAGCTCGCCAGCTTCGCCAACCAGCGCTGATTTCCCAAAGGCGTCAATACCCTCTTTGCCGCCCAAGGCCGCGATCAATTTGTCGGTCATCATCAACCCCAGCGGTTTGAGCGCCTCCATGGCAGGCTGGATATCTTCAACGTACTTGCCCGCAAACGGGTTGTTGACCAGCGCGATAATGGCCGCGCGCACACGCGGGGTTTCCGTCACGGGGCCACCGTCATGACTGATTTCCTCTATGAAAATCATAGTCTTACGCAGTTTGAAGTCGTACATGGGGTTCTCCTGAATGGGCGAGCATTTCGCCTGCATAACAATTCTGGCCGCGCAAAAACAGAGCGGCAGCGATGATTTCTCCACGGCGAACCATCTTGCGGGCAAGGGTCTGTCCGGCGCTTAGCGCAGCTTGGATTTCGGCGAGGGTCAGCGGGCCAACGTCGGTGGTGACGAACATCTGGCCAAGGTCACTGTCCGGACTAAGGGTGTTCGCCGCTTGGCGTATGATCTCTGGGTGGTCGGGCAGGTCGACGGCATTGGCAACCAACGTGGCCGCGACATCGGCCTGCGCGGCAGTGCGGGCGGTGACCGTCACCGCATCGGCAATCCCCAGCGAATGGCTACGACCGCGCCAGCCCGACGTGGCCAGCCCGCGCACCGGTTGATCCGCTGTTAGCCTGACTCGCCCTGCATCGCCCGCCGCATGAATTGCACAGTTTAGCTGCTGGCCCGCAGCCAGATGAATGGTAATATCACCGCCGTTATTCACGAAGGCCTTGTCCAATCGAAGGCCGTCACACATTGCACGGCAAATCTCGTCGGCAACGGCCCCTGCCACGGCGGCCATCGGGGTGACAAAATGATCAGAATGGCGGACCACAGCATCGGCCATGTCCCGCGCGATTTTGCCAACAGGGCGATCCGTGGAAACAGGGGCGCGCAGCAATGGTAACTCATTCGCCAACTCCTGTAACACCGTTTGAAAACGCGCTGTTGCTTGCTCATAAGCGCGGTGTTGATCCGGCCCCCAGGCCTGTATGATCAGATCAATCGGCCCATGATTTAGATGCAGCCGACCATCTGGCATAAAGCTCGCCTGTGGCATCTAACGCGCCCCCCACGGTAAGTCATTTTCGGGCGCAATGGCACGGCTGTCATCACCATATTCACCACCTTCATCCAAAATGTCTGTGGCACTGCGGATACTGTTGGTGTGGCCCCCCAAACGGGCATATTCATCGCTGGTCATGGTAAATTCCAGAGGCGCAACAAGGGCAGGGGTGGGCACATAGCCAAATGCGTTTTCCGGCAGAGTTAGCACATCGACCATCATGGTGATACCACCGCCTGGCCAAATGTAGGTCTGCGCCCCGCCGCAAGTCAGATGCGTGTCGTTGGCACTGACTGACTGGGTCAGGCGGATCGGGTTGTTGGTAACACCAGAGCGCAAACTGCCACCCGCACCCCCCATGAACAACACGGTGCAAAGGGCGTCTTCGCAATTCTCGTCAATCAGCGCGACCGAGCGTTTCAAATTGTCAGGCAGGGGCTGTTCATGCGGGACCAGATTGTCATCCAGCACGTAGTACCCAAACTGCTCGCCGGTGGTTGAAACCATCAACATGCGCAGCCCAGCTTTGGCGCCCTTTTTCTCATTCCAGGGCCCCAGAATGCTGAGCGGATCTTCGATATCGGTGCCGCCCCAGCCAAGACCCGGTGCCGCAACCTGAAAATAGCGCCCGGGCGTGGAGCGGCGGCCTAGTATCTTGATACCAGTGCTCTCCCAACCCAACACTTTGCCAGCCTGATGTTCAGACACAACGCCGGTGATGTGGTCATCAACCACCACCACTTCGTCGACCAATCCCCGCCACTGTGACGCGAACATCCCGATGGTGGCCGAGCCACAACCAACCCGCATCCGTAGCTCGGTTTGGCCGTCCACAATCGGCGCACGACCAGCTTGCACAATCACGGTCGAGCCACCGTCAATCGTCAATTCCACCGCCTCGCGATTGCACAGTTTCAACAGTGCATCGCACGTCACGCGCCCTTCGGCCTTGGTGCCGCCCGTCAGATGATGAACCCCGCCAAGCGACAACATTTGTGAGCCATATTCACTGGTCATCACATGGCCTACAGCCTCGCCACTTGCCCGCACAATCGCGGCCTCTGACCCTAAATGGCGGTCTGTGTCGATCTTAACCTTTACACCGCAATAGGAAAATATTGCTTCCGTCACGACCGTGATCATGTCGGCCCCCTCGACCTGCTGGCTGACAATGAACGGGGCGGGTTTATAGTCGGGATATGTGGTGCCCGAGCCAATGGCAGTGACGAATTTATCGCTCTCGTCTGTCAGATCATCGGTCCAATCGGCCCCCAAAAACGGCTTAATCTCGCCGCCCGCCTGAATGCGCTGATCCAAAATCGTCAGCGGATCGCAACGGATGATTTTGCCGTCCAAATTTGCGTAACGATCACAGGCCCCCAGCCGCCCTTCAGCGACATAGCACATCACCGGACAGGCATCGCAGCGGATTTTGACGGGTCTATCGGTCATGGTCTAGCCTCGTTGATCGCGTGCAACACACGGTAAGGCAGGGCTGGTAACTTGGTGATGCGCGCGCCGGTGGCATCGCGGATGGCGTTCAGGATCGCGGGGGCTGTCGGGATCAGAACATGCTCGCCCAACCCCTTGGCCCCGAATGGTCCGTGCGGGTCAGGGTCTTCGATCAGGATTGAGGTGATGTCGGGCATATCCCCAATTGTCGGGATCAAATAATCATGCAGGTTTTCTGTTCGGCCCGGAATGTACTCTTCCATCAAAGCAAGGCCCAACCCCTGCGCAATGCCGCCCTCGATTTGCCCCGTGGCCAACACCGGATTGATCACCCGCCCCAGATCATGTGCTGCGTGTATATGGCGTACTTTTACGGTGCCAAGACGCGTGTCCACCTCGACTTCGGCCATCTGCGCGCCATAGCCATAAACCGCATAAGGTGTGCCTTGCCCGTCAGCATCCAACGGGGCGGTTGGCGGATCATAGGTGGAAATCGCTGCGATAGCGTAACCACGATCATCCACCCCAAGACTGGTCAATTCAAGCCGTGATTGGCCGCTGGTGATACGCGTGCCTTCAAGCGTAAGTGCTGCATCTTCACCGACATTCAACCGCTGCAAAATATCTGCGCGCAGTTGTCGGCCCGTTTGTTCCGCAGCTTTGCCACTGACATAGGTTTGCCGCGAGGCTGAGGTTTTTCCGGCGTCTGGTGTGACGCCCGTATCTGGTCCAACCAACGTAATTTGTGAAACTGGCAAACCCAAGGCGTCCGCGAAAATTTGCGAGATCACCGTGTTGGCACCTTGGCCAATGTCGGTCGCCCCTTGATGCAGCACCAATCGCCCATCCGGTGTGATTCCGGCCAAAATGGTCGAAGGGTTGGGCAAGGACGTGTTGCCGCAACCATACCAACAGCTGGCCACGCCAACACCGCGTTTGATGTGGCTGCCCGCCGCGTTCCATTGCGCGTTCGTCTTGAGCGCCTTTTGCCAAGGATCGGTGAGCGCCGCCAAGCATTCACTGATGCCAACCGCGCTAAGCACTTGGCCGGTTTGGGTTCGATCCCCATCACGCAGGGCATTGCGACAGCGAAATTCCAACCTGTCGATACCGCTTTTAACAGCGAGATCATCAAACAGGATTTCTTGAATAATCGCGGCTTGGGGCACACCAAATCCACGAAACGCACCCGAGGGCGGTCCGTTGGTATGGATCGCACGGGCCTCAGCATGATAGGCAGGCATTTTATAAGGGCCCGAGGCATGAACGGGGACGCGGTTGGCCACTGTCGGCCCCCATGATGCATAGGCACCCGTGTTGAAATCACCGTCGAAATGCATCGCCGTTAACTGGCCATTTTCATCGCACCCGACCCGTGCGCTCATCTTGGCCGGGTGGCGTTTGGTGGTCGAGGTCATAGAGTCCCGGCGCGAATAGGTCATCCGACAGGGGCGATTGGTTTTCAACGCGGCCAAGCCGATCAACGGCTGCAAAGACACATCCAATTTGGAGCCAAATCCGCCGCCTGCTGCGCAAGCACGGATGCGAACACGCTCCATCGGTAGATCCAAGATTTTGGCAACATCTTCTTGGTCCATCACGGGGGCTTGGGTGCTGGCGCGGATGTTCAAGGTGCCGTCGTCCATCCACGCAACACCCGCTTCGGGTTCGATATATGCATGCTCGACATAGGCAGTTTCTATCGCGGTTTCAGCAACATACGCGGAATCTTTCAACCCGCCGGCCCAGTCGCCGTGGCGCACAAGACCGGTGATCAACAAATTGCCCGCTCGGTCTTTGTGCAGCTGCGGGGCGCTTGGCAGCTTTGCCTCCAAAGGGTCCATCACCTCGGATTGAGGCGACCATGTGATAGGAAAATCCGCCAAACCACATGTTTCGATCGCTTGCGCTTTGCCAACGATCAACGCAACAGCTTCGCCCCTGAACCGCGCGGGGCTTTGGGCCAGTGCGGGTTGATCCGCAAAAGGCGGGATTACTCCAAAACGGTTTTCGCCGGGGATGTCATCGACGGTCAAAACCATCACAATACCGCTGTTTTGTTTTGTCCAGGCGACCGTGTCACCGATCTGAAAATCAGCGCTGTGATGCGGCGACCGGATCACATGAACGCTAAGGCAATTGTTGGGCACAACATCGGCCCCATACTCTTCTGTCCCGTCGACTTTGGGCTGCCCGTCGAGCCGGATTATGCCGCAGCCAATCGAATTGCCCGCCGTTGGTGCGACAATCTCGGGCAGTGGCGCGTTGGCCTGCATCACGGCTTGAACAATCTTTGTGTAGCCGGTGCAGCGACACAAAACTCCGCCCAAGGCATCCTCGACTTGGCGCTTTGAGGGATGCGGATGATCTTGCAACAGTGCAGCGGCGCTGATCAACATTCCTGGGGTGCAAATGCCGCATTGTGCCGCCCCGTAATGCAAGAAAGCAGCTTGCAGGTTTTGGGTGTTCAACCCTTCAACCGTAGTGATTTCTTTGCCGTCAGCTTGGCCCAATGTGGTCAGGCAAGAACAGGTCGGTGCGCCGTCCAGCAACACAGTGCATGCGCCGCAATCACCAGCATCACAACCCACCTTGGTACCATATAGCCCAAGATCGTCACGCAACACTTCGCTAAGGCGGCGCGCGGGACTTGCGTTGGTTTCCCGTGCGGTTCCGTTGACGTGCAACTTGGTCATGTGCAGGCCTTTCCGGCGGCATCCAGTAAGGTGCGGTTGATCAACTCAACGGCGACGGCATCGCGATATCCAGCGTCGGCACGAATGTCGTCGATCGGGGTTAGCAGCTCACTAACTTGTTGCTTCAGCGCGACCAGCCATGCGGCAGAGTTGTCACTGGATTGCCCCAGTAGCGCGTGCTCCAACGCAGGCATTCGACAGGCTACAGGACTACATGACCCGACACTGATTGCCGCCTCGGTGATGACCCCGTCTTTGATAGCAAGCCGGGCCGCGACCATGCAGATCGAGATCACCAAATATTTACGCGCACCGAGTTTTCGAAACGCTGACCCGCCTTGGACAGCCGCACTGGGAACATGGATCGCGGTTACCATCTCCCCCGGTTCCAGTGCAGTTCTGCGCACCCCCGTGATAAAATCGAACAGGGGCAAGTGGCGCGTGCCGCTTTGCGATCCGATTTCGACACTGGCGTCCAAAACCAACAAGGGTGGCACCCCGTCAGCGGCAGGCGAAGCGTTGCACAGGTTGCCTGCCACCGTACCGCTATTTTGAATTTGAAACGAGCCGACTTCAAGCGCCGCTTGCTGCAAAGCGATGAACGCAGGTGGCAAGGTCGCCTTAGCGATATCTGTCCATGTCGTCGTCGCGCCGATGCGCCAGCCGTCGTCCGTTTGGCTGATCCCGCCCAGCGTTTCAATCGCCGTGATGTCGAGCACATCGCCGCGCAGTTCGCGTCCCGTCTCAACGGCAAACACATCCGTGCCTCCCGCCACTATCGGCAAGTTAGATTTGGCCAAAATGCCAAAGGCGTCGTCCAGAACTGTGGGCCTGTGATATGCCATGGTGCCTCGGAAGGTTGGGGCTGAAATTCATTCGTATACAAATGGATTTTGCGGGCATTTCGCTTTACTGTCAAATCATTTTGCGTCACTTTCAGGCTGTGCCAAAGTTAAACAGCTCCTCGCCTAAAGCAGGCCCTAAGCCCGACGCAGCACCTTATCGTTTAGACGATCAGGTTGGGCATTTGCTGCGCCGTGCCACACAGCGCCATCTGTCGATCTATGGGCAGGCTATCGGTGCGCTGACGCCAATGCAATTTGCAACCCTCGCCAAATTGACCGAGGCCGGAGCCTTGTCGCAAAACGCCTTGGGGCGGTTGACGGCGATGGATGGGGCGACGATCAAGGGGGTGGTTGATCGGCTTAAGAAACATGAACTGGTGCAGACGGAAAATGACAAAACAGATCGCCGTCGCACAATTGTATCCCTTACGCCGCAAGGCCGGAATCTGTTGGATGAGCTGACCAGCACCGCACGCCAGGTTACGGATGAAACCCTGAAACCTTTAACGGATAGCGAACAGGCCATCTTGTTGCATTTGTTGCGAAAGCTGACGTAACACTAGACACCGACAAACCGCTGCAACAAACTGCTGTCGGCTTTCAGTTCAGCAGGCGTCACCGTCATCGCGCTGCGCCCGTTTTCGACAAAGGTGATCTTGTCGGCGACCTCTAGAACCGCATCGACCCGTTGCTCGACCAATATGATCGCCACGCCTTGCTCTTTTAGGCGCACAACGACGTCGCGGATCAGCGATATCATCGAGGGTTGCAAGCCTTCAGTCGGCTCGTCCAACAGCAACACTTTTGGTTCCAGGCACAGGGCGCGGGCCGTCGCCAGCATCTGCTGCTCGCCACCGGATAAAGTCTCGGCACGTTGATCCAGGCGTTCGCGCAGCAGAGGGAACATCCCCAACACATGTTCGCGCACGTCGGCACCTTTACCACGGGTCATAAGGCCGATTTGCAGGTTTTCCCCTACGGTCATTTCCGAGAACAACCGACGCCCTTGCGGGATATAACCGATCCCCAGTTTTGGCACGCGATAGGCTGGTAATCCGCTGATTTCATGGGCTTCCAGTTGTAGTGATCCAGAGGTCATTGGCACCAGCCCCATGATGGTTTTCATCACCGTGGTTTTGCCCGCTCCGTTGCGGCCCAGCAGGCACAGGATCTCGCCGGCCTTTGCCTCAAGCGACAGGTCGCGTAGCACCTGAACCTTGCCATAGGAGGCATTGATGTCGGTTAGTTTTAGCATCAGCCCCCCAAATACGCGGCTTGCACGGCAGGATTGGCGTGGATTTCTTCTGGTGTGCCCTCGGCAATAATCTCGCCGAAATTCAGCACGGTTATGGCGTCGGCCAGCGCCATCACGACCGAAATGTTATGTTCGATCAGTAACACCGTTGTGTTGGCTGAAACCTCGCGGATCAGCGCGATGAACTCGTCTATCTCGCCATCCGACAAACCTTGCGTTGGCTCGTCCAGGATCAGAAGTTTGGGTTCCTGTCCCAACCCCATCGCGATTTCCAGCAACCGTTGATGGCCATAGGCCAGATCGCCTGCGACTTGATCAGATCGGGTTTCCAGCCCGACACGTTCAAGTGTTGCGAGCACTTCGGGTTTGAGTTGTTTGGCCGCGCGTCCCAAGCGGTGCTGCACGGCCAGCGCGACGTTTTCAAACACCGTTAGATCATCGAAAATCGAAGTGATCTGAAACGTATAGGCCATGCCCATCGAGATGCGTTTATGGGCGGGCATGTCGGTGACATCCTGCCCCAGAAACGTTACGGTGCCGCTGCTGGCGGGAATGCGCCCGCAGAGCATAGACACAAGCGTGGTTTTGCCAGCCCCATTGGGGCCGATCAAAGCGCGAATTTTGCCCTGTTGCAAGTCAAGGTCCACATTTTGCACGGCTTTCATGCCGCCAAAATTGCGGCTTAGGCCGCGGGTGGAGAGCAGGTTCACGGCAGCCATTTTGCCCACCTTTCCCGTACAATCCCCATCAAGCCATTGCGGGCGAACATTGTCAGCAAAACCAAAATGACGCCGACAACCAGCATGTAAGCGTCCGTCACGGTGCTCGACAAATCAATCAGATAGAACATGAACAAGGTGCCGACAAAGGGGCCAATCACGGTTCCCGCCCCACCGAGCAGCACCCACAACAGCGGGAATATCGAGTAGGGGACTTGGGAAAAGCTGGCACCGACGTAGCCAAACAAAACCCCATATGCGGCCCCTGCGGCGCCCGAAACCGTGCCCGACATGACCACCGCTGCCAGTTTGTGCCGCCAGACATCATAACCCAGCATCTTGGCGCGTTCCTCGTTTTCGCGAATGGCGATCAACACGCGGCCAGTGGGGGATTTGACCAACCAAAGGATGCCCAGCAACACCAGAGAGAACAACAAAAGGGCTGCAAAATATCGGGTGGTGGCGTCGCTTAAATCCAGCCCGAAAATCTGGCGGGTGGATTGTTTGATCACAAAGCCCTCATCGCCACGGGTGATGCCACCAAAGTAAAGGATGGTCAGGAATATCGTTTGTGAAAACATCAAGGTAACGATCATAAACGCGACGCCAATGGTGCGGAGCGCCAGCAAGCCAACAATCAGGGAACAGATCAGTGCCGACAAAATGCCAACGCCAAAAGCGGGCCCAATCGAGAGCCCCAATTGGGTGGCGGACAGGCCCATGCCATACATGCCGACGGCAAAAAACATTGCGTGCCCAAGGCTCAGTAGGCCCGTGTAGCCAAACATGATGTTATAGCCCATCGCGAAGCTGGCCATCACCATGATGCGGGCCAGATTGCCGTGATGATAGGCTGGGGCGATGAATTGCAGGGCGAACAGCAAGGCGATCAGGCCAAGGTGCAAGGTCAGTGACTTTCTCATGCCGGTTTTGCTCCGAACAAGCCTTGCGGACGGTATACCAACACCATCGCCACCAGCAGTGTGGCCAGCATTTTGGCCAACGTCGGGGTAAAGAATACCGATATGATGCCATCAGACATGCCGATCAAAATCGCCGCCACCACTGTGCCGCGCAAACTGCCCAAACCGCCGATGATCACCACGATGAACGACAGCAACAGCGGGTCTGCACCCATCAGGTAATGCGCTTGTTGTATCGGCACAACCAACACCGCGCCAAGCGCCGCCAGCGCCGCGCCCATGCCAAACACCAGCGCGTAGATGCGCTCGACCGGAATGCCAAAAGCCTGTGCCGTTTCGCTGTCCAGTTGGGTGGCGCGCAGGATCAGGCCGATCTTGGTTTTTGCCATCAACAGCCAAACCCCGATCAACGTGAGAATGGCCGCCAAGATGACAAACAATTTGTAACTGGTGGTGCTAAGCCCCCAAGGCCAATAGAGCGCAAACCCATTCTCGCCAAATTCAAACCAGGGCAAGGCAAGTCGGGTGTTGAAGGGCGGCGCAACAGGGCGTGCATCCGGGCCGTAAGTCATCAACGTGACCTGCTGGATGATGTAGAGCAACCCTATAGTGGCGACGATGGTGCGCTCAGGGTCATAATCGACGCGGCGCAAAATCAACCAATCGGCAAGCCCCGCCAACAGGCCAACCAACAAGGGCGCTAGGATCAGTGCAGCGGTAAACTCGATCAGCGCCGACCCACCCAGCAGCGAAGTGATCCACCATGCCAAAACGGCGCCCAGCATGTAGAATTCGCCATGCGCCACATTGACGACGCGCATCACGCCAAACACCAGCGACAGGCCAAGGGCTGTCAACGTCAGCACCGACGCCTGTACCAGACCTTCGAGCATGGCAAGCATGAGATGGGGACCGAATTCCATGTGGTGTGAACTGCTCGTTGTTTTTTTGCAATGTTGCTCCCTTCCCCGATTAAAGGGAAGGGATGCGTTGGGTTTTAGATTGGCTGTTTAGAACGATTGCGTGGTGTAATCCACCTCGTCAGGATAGTATCCATCCTCAAGCGATGTGGTGTGTTTCACCTTCATTTTCCCGCCTTCAACTTGGCTGATGTACTGCACACCGAACACCTGATGGGTCTTGCCGTTGAATATTTTTTCGCCCTGCGGATGTTCGTTGCTTTCTGGCATTTCGCTTATGGCTTCGACCGCTTCGATCAGCTTGGCGCGATCTTCGGGGCCCTTATAGCCTGACGATTCCATACCGTCTTTGATGGTAAATAAGGTTTCCCAGCAACCGAACATATGGGCATAGGTCGACACGTCCTGTGCATTCTCACGCGCAGCACCGTTTTCGTCGATACCAATGGAATCGCGATAGAATTTATCATAGCTGGTTTGGTTGGATTGTGCATACCGCGGCATGCCTTCCCAGAAATAACTCCCCTCCAAAAACTCCAACCCGGGTGAGGCGAAATCAACACCTTCAAGTGAATCCACAAAACCAAAGAGCTGCGGTGCGTTGGGGCCAAAGAACTCGCCCATTTCCTTAACGAAAGTCAAAACGGCCGGGCCGACCATGACGTGATACACGATTTCGGTTTCACGCGGAATTTGCGGGAAGTATTTGGTGAACGAGGTTTCAGTGGGTGGGATGGCGATTTGGGCCAAGACTTCGCCGCCTTGGGCCTCGATAGCGGCCGAGAAATAGTCGCGGTGATCATGACCGAACGCGAAATCTGGATAGATCATCGTGACCTTTTTACCCAAATTGCTGGCCACCCAAGGCGCCATCGCCTGCACTTGGCTTTTCACATCGGTAATGCCCGGCTGTAGGGTGTAGCGGTTCAACATACCAGAGGCGACATGGTGCCCCTCGGAGACCACGAAATACGGCAGTTTCAGCTCGGCCGCACGGGGGGCCGAGCCAATCACAACATGCGAAAACAACGTGCCATAGGCAATGTCGCAGCCATGCTGGTTGGCGAATTTCTCCAACACTTCAGCGCCGCGTTTGGGATCGGTGCCGTCATCCTCGGCGACAATCTCGACGGGGCGTCCATTGATGCCACCTAAATCGTTGATCACCTTAGCGGCGGCATTTGTGGTGCGCTCATACCAGCGTCCATAGGCCGCCCCAATACCGGTGCGATGTACTTGGAATCCGATCTTAATCGGCGCACTGTGGCTGCCTGCATGGGCGAATCTGGTGACATCTGGCAGTGCGGATGCCGCCCCGACAGCGGCCATGCCGGTCAGGATTTTGCGTCGTGTTGGTAATGTATTATGTCCCATTTAGTATCTCCCTAAGTGTTGGTCTGACGGGCCGTATGCTCGGTCTTTCGTCAATTCTATAAGTGATTGCATGGCTGTAAATGTCCACCTGTAAATAATGATGGACCGATGCAAACTAGTTTGTATACAAATGAATTAATCAAAACCTGTCAAGGAATTTGCGCAATGGCGAAAACAGGAAATGGCAATATCGTCGGCGTCGATGTTGGTGGTACCTTTACGGATTTGGTGCTGCTTTCACCGCAGGGGCGGGTGCGGCTGTCCAAAGTTCCAAGCACCTTGGACAATCAGGCTTTCGGGGTTTTGAGTGCGCTAAATGCTGTGGACGCTGATCTGCAAAATGTCGATTTGATCGTGCATGGGACCACAACGACCACCAATGCTGTGTTGGAACGTAAGCTGTCCAAAACAGGCCTGATCACCACCCGCGGATTTCGCGATGTGCTGGAGTTGGGGCGGCGCACCCGTCCGCAAGCCTATGGTATGTTTGGTGAATTTACACCAATCATTCCACGTGACCTGCGCCTTGAGGTGCCTGAACGTATGTTGGCGGATGGCACGGTTCACACCCCGCTGGACGCCAAAGCGGTTCAGGCAGCGGCGAAATCTCTGTTGGCGGCGGGATGCGAATCTGTGGTGATCCATTTCCTGCACGCCTATGCCAATCCCGCCCATGAGCAAGCGGCCGCAGGATTGCTGGCCGATATCTGGCCAAATGACTACATCACTTGCGGTCATGCCCTGCTGTCAGAAAGTCGGGAATATGAGCGCGGTGTGACGGCGGCAGTGAACGCCTCCGTACAGCCCCTCTTGCAGCGTTATGTCGACCGGTTGGCAAGCGAATTGGCAGACAAGGGGTACGCCCATGATGTGTTGGTGATGAACGGCAATGGCGGCATGGTGTCGGCTGGTATGGTGGCGCGCGAGGCGGCAAAAACTGTCATGTCCGGCCCCGCATCTGGCGTGATGGCCGCAGCCTATACTGGCGCACGGGCGGGGATGCGCAACCTGCTGACTTACGATATGGGCGGCACTTCGACCGATGTTGCGCTGATCAAGAATGCGCAACCTGCCGTGTCCAACGAAATCGAAATTGAATACGCCATGCCGATTCATGTGCCTATGGTTGATGTGCGCACGGTTGGGGCGGGCGGTGGCTCGATCGCACATGTGAATGCGGCGGGTCTGCTTGAGGTTGGCCCCGAAAGCGCAGGTGCAACACCGGGGCCGATTTGCTATGACAAAGGCGGCGAGGTGCCGACCATTTCCGACGCAAATCTGATGCTTGGCCGGATGGCCTTGCGGGCAGGATCAGCAGAGAGTTTGATGGCGCGGGTTGAGGCGGGAATGCAAACGCTGGCCGACCCGTTGGGGATCAGTATTCAACAGGCCGCCGAGGCGGTGATCCGCGTCGCCAATACCCATATGGCGGGGGCGATACGCATGGTATCAGTCTCGCTCGGCGTGGACCCGCGTGACTATGCTTTGTTTGCCTTTGGTGGGGCAGGGCCGTTGCACGCCTGCGCCTTGGCGCGTGAACTGGGCGTGCCGCAGGTCTTGGTGCCAGCGCGCCCGGGGATTACCAATGCACTGGGTTGCGTGGTGGCGGACCTTCGGCATGACTATGTGCGCACTGTGAACCGCCCTATGAGCGCCGTGATCGCATCTGATGTCCATGCGGTGTTTGCCGAACAGATTGCGCTTGGCGAGGCGCTGGTGGACAAAGAAAAGATAACCCTGACAGGGATCAGGCATCTTTATAGCGTCGATATGCAGTTCATCGGGCAGACCCATTTGCTGCGGGTTGATCTGGACAGCGCCACGCCGACAGTTGAAGAGTTGCAAACGCGGTTTGAACAGGTCTATTTTGATCGGTTTCAAGTCGAGTTGGACGACATTCAGGCCAATTTGGTGAATGTGAACACCTCGGTTATTGGCACGCGTCCACCGCTGGACCTGTCTTTGCTGATTGATCCTGCGGAGCGTCGCGAAACCGTGGCCGCAGCCCGTACAGGCACCCGCAAAGTGATGTTTGATACGCAGTGGCATGAAACGCCGATTTATTGGCGCGATCGCTTGCCAATTGATGCCGAAATCAACGGCCCCGCGATCATCGAGCAAATGGACACAACGACAGTGATTGAGCCAAACGACACCGCCAAAGGCGACCTTGAGGGCAACATCATCATCACCATAGGAGCCGCATTATGACCCTTGACCCAATCACCCTTGGCGTCATTCAGGCCGGCCTTCAGCAAGTTTGCGATGAAATGGACCTGTCCTTTTCACGTGCCGCCTTTTCCCCCGTGATTGCCGAGGCCAATGACCGTTCGGACGGGATTTACAGCGCCACGGATGGCGCGCTGATTGCCCAGGGTGCAGGTGGTCTGCCGGTGTTCGTAGGGACCATGCAATACTCTACCCGTGTGCTGATCGAAATGATTGCCGAGGGCAAAGTCGCCCCCCCGCAGCCCGATGACATCTACATCGTTAATGACCCCTATCTTGGCGGCACCCACCTGATGGATGTGCGATTTGCGCGACCCTATTACCGTAATGGCAAGATTTTCTGCTGGCTGTCCAACACAGGCCATTGGCCCGATACTGGCGGGTCAGTTCCAGGCGGATTTTCGGCCAGCGCCACCTCGGTCGAGCAAGAAGGCCTGCGCCTGCCGCCGGTGCGCCTGTTCAAACAGGGCGTGCTGGACACCGAGATTTATTCAATCATTTGCTCTAACATCCGCGTGTCCGATCAGCGCATTGGCGACGTAAAGGCCCAAGCCGCCGCTTTAAAGGTTGGCGAAATGCGCCTGAACGAACTGCTGGATCGATACGGTGATGACACCGTAGGCGACGCAATTGAGGAATTAAAACGCCGCGCCTCTGAACAAATGCGCAGCTACGTTGCGGAAATTCCCGACGGGGAATATTTCTCAAAAGCCTATGTCGATAGCGACGGTGTGGTGGATCAGCCCTTGGTTATTGATTTAAAAATAACCAAAGCGGGCGAAGAGCTGGCGTTTGATTTTTCAAACTCAAGCCCGCCTTGCATTGGCCCGATGAACTCGGTTCTGGCGACCACCTTGTCGTCGGTTTACTTGGCCATGCGCCACATCTTTCCCGAAGTGCCGATCAGCGCTGGCGCGTTCGAGCCGCTGAACGTGATCCGCCCTGCGGGCACCTTTCTGGACGCACAATACCCGCGTCCCGTTTCAGGCTGTGCAGCCGAAGTCAGTCAGCGAATTGCCGAAGCGGTGTTCGCGGCCTTGGTCGAGGTTTTGCCAGACCGCGTCACGGCAGCCCCCGCTGGCACTTCGGGCAATTTTGCGCTGGGTGGATATGACCCGCAGCGGGATCGAAATTTTGTTATGTATCAACTGTCAGGCGGCGGTTATGGCGGCAATGCGCGGCATGACGGGCTGACGAATGGATGCTCCACCATTGGCATCTCGAAGGCGCCACCGGTTGAGATCATGGAGCAAATGTTCCCGGTGTTGTACCACCGCTATGCGCTGCGCGACGGGTCTGGCGGGGCAGGGATGCACCGCGGCGGGTTCGGGTTGGACTACGAATTAGAACTGCTGCGCGGCGACGCCAAAGCCAGTTTTGTGATGGATCACGGGCGGGTCGGGCCACAGGGCGCTAAAGGGGGCGCTGACGGGGCCGTGAACGAGGTCGAAGTGCAACGCGGTGGCGAGGTTCATGTGCCGAGCCATCTGTCCAAAGAGCAAGACATCGCACTTGTCCCCGGTGACCGCGTGCGGGTGCGCACACCCGGCGGCGGCGGATACGGAGATCCCGCGAAACGTGACCCGGCCTTGGTGGAAGAAGACGTGCGGCTGGGGCGGTATAGTAAAGCCGAAGCAGCACGCCTGTTTGGCAAGGGTTAACTTACCCCAAGATCAGATCACGCAGCTGTATCAGCCTCATTGGTGCTGGGCGTGCTGCGAACGATCTCGCTGATCAGCGTATTGATGCGGTTCTTCAGTTTCTTGTTTTTGATCCGCGACAGTGCCGATGCAATGCGCGCCGTTTCCATATCCATTGGTGGCATGGAATCATAGTTCTGCCCCTCTAACCCCTCAAAGAAAAATGAAGGCGTGATGTCCAATAACTTCGAAAGTTCAAACATCCGGCTGGCAGAAACGCGGTTGGCACCGGTTTCATATTTTTGCAACTGTTGAAACGAAATGCCCAGATGGTCGGCGACATTCGATTGGGTTAATCCGCGTATGGTGCGGATTTCTTTGATGCGTTTTCCGACGTGTATATCTACTGGGTGGGCCATGTGTTTTCCTTTGCGCGTTTCTCGCTTAACGAGCATCCACGGTTTGAAAAAACTATCAATCCGTTATTCACAACACGATCTGGTTTCCATTCTAGACATGTATGGGTGATTTGTTTACCATGTTGGCTTGCCGATATATCCCAGCCGGATTTGGCGTATATCATTGAAAGAAAGATAAAATATGACTCGCAATCAAAACTCTGCAATTTTATTTGAATTGTTGCGTTCGTTCACGACGTTGGCAAAGACGCTGAACCTGTCCAAAGCGGTTCGTGTTTTGGGCAGCACCAGACAAACCGTTCGACGTCATATTAGCCTGTTGGAAGAAAGCAAAGGTATGCCGCTTTTCGTGCTGGAGGACCGCCAGTACCAGCTGACCGAGGCTGGCCGGGGCGCGATTCAAGAGGCTGAAGAACTGCTGGCCCGTGGTGAGGCATGGCTGAACAATCAATCGGATCACATCAATGGTTTGTCCCGCCTTGCCTATCAGGATGAAGAGGGTTTTTCCTATCACTTGCAGCAGCATGCCTTCGGGGATATCTGGCGCTCGGGCACACCGTTATTGCAACGCGCGTTTCAATGCTGGGCAGATGCCAAGGGCGAAATTGAAGCCGAGCCTATGGTATTGATCCGACCATATATAACAGTTTTCCGATTGCTAGAGGACGACTGGATCTGCGCCGAAGTTGGCAGTCAATCCTCCTATGCCACATGGTATGGCTGGCAGGCCGAGCGCAGCAGCATCGGGCGCGCAATTGTGGATATGCCCGGCGGAGGGGGATTTGCCAAACTTCTTTCGCAACCGTTTTGGGACGTTCATGAACATGGTTGCGCACGTCTGGACCATATTCATACACAGATTGGTGATCAGGATGGGCTCGAGATGGTGCCAATCACTTATCAGCGTTTGCTGTTAGGAAGCCGGTTTCCAGACGGCAGCTTCGCCTTGGTGACATTGATTGACAGAACGCACAATGTTGAAATTTCCGGCCTAACTGAAGAACAGGCAAAATCAATGCCGGACAAATACCTGATGGAGGTTGTACCCCTCTAACTTAACTCTCCCTAAACGGAAGCTTTGCGATAAGAATATAATATCGCAACCCCAAAGGGAGAATAATATGACCATTCACAACACATTTGAGAGTGCGCAGTTTATCGCGCAAGCTGCTGAAATAGCTAAGAAAATTGGCATATCATTGCGAATTGGCACATGTTTTGCCGAATACGGAAAGCTAATTTCAACCCATTTGCCAGCGCATCTGGTGGGGCAGCCGTTCGACCCCAAAAGAAACAAGTTTTCTTCCAACAGCGGGTTTTGGATCGCGGGTTGGAACGCAAATGGCGCACTGGTTCACAAACAGGCGACGCGAAAAATCCAATTATCGAGGCAAACTTTGGCCGATTATATGGCGCAAAAATACACCGACTTTTTGCCAAAGGGCTTCGATCTGGACCGTGCAAGATCCTCCTATAATCCGGGCCCGGCAGCGCGGCGGATCAAAGGCAAAGTCTGCTATCACGGCGACCTGTGGCTCAGCTCGGACTATCGTGGCACTGGATTGGTTAACGTATTGGCCCGTTTTTCACTTGCGACGGCGTTGCAGCGTTGGGCCCCTGATTATGTCGTCGGCTTTATGGAACGGCCCCTTGCATTCAAAGGGTTGGCTGAGCGCGAAGGTTACATGCATTCGGAGCCCGGCGCGATGAGCCTGCATAGCAACAATTTGGACCAGATGATGGAGGGTTTTATGGTCTGGTCGGCCCGTGAGGATATTAAACACCTGTTGACCATTCCGCTGAGTGGATTGGTTAGCATCCCAACCCGCACACGGCAAAAGGTTGCGGCGTGATCTGAACGCTTTTACTTCCGGGCGCTAAGCAGCACGTCGGCGATTTCAACAAATCCGGCCCCGCCCTTTTGGGTGGATATCCAGCTTGGTGTGGCCTCCATCTGATTTTGGAAATCCAACACATTGGCCACACCGCAGGCGTTCGGAAAAAACCCGAACATCGGCGCGTCATTCGGGCTGTCACCACAAAAGACGAAGTTATGTTTTTGCGCGTCCATGTCAAAACCCAGCACCTCGGCGCTAAAACGCCGTGACATTGATAGCTTGTCATAATCGCCGAACCAGCCATTGACATGGATCGAGGATATTTTGGCGACCGCGCCCTCTTCTTCAAATATCTGTTTGATGCGGGTAATTGCCCGCTCATCAAGTGGTGGCACATCTTCGCAGAAATCCACCGCCAAATCAGCCTCGCGATAGGCCTGATCCGCCGATATCGCGGCCCCCGCCACTTCGGCTAGAACACGCGTGCGAATGCGGTCCAACTTTTGCGCATTGATGGCCCGTGTTTCGGCATCCGCGAAATAGGCGCGGCGCATTTTTCGCTTGCCGTGGTCATAGGCAAAATAGAATGCCCCGTTTTCCCCGACCACACCCGCAACGGGCCAAAACCGTGCAATCATATCGCACCAACCGGCAGGCCGACCCGTGATGGCGGCCACCTGAATGCCCGCGTCTCGCAGATTTTCAAGCGCCGCGTAGGCCGCGGCAGGCAAATTGCCATCCGTTGTCAAAGTGTCGTCGATGTCTGTGAAAACAGTCGTGACCTTGGCGGCATCCTTGACGGGGAATTCGGCTAAGGGGCGCATGTTTTTTGCGACCTAGCGGCGGCGATCACGGCGCGAAGACATCGGCTGAAACGCAACGCCGACATGGGCTTCGCAATAAGGCTTGCCAGGTTCGGCGTTTAGGCCGCAGAACCAAAACTCGTCTGTTGCAGGGTCACCGATGGGCCATTTGCAAGTGCGTTCGGTCAGATCCATCAGGCCGATCTTTTTGGCTTTCTTTTCGACTTCGCGCACACTGGCAAGCGCTTCAGGGCTGATTTCATTCGCGGATGGCTGCGGTGGCAACGGCTGTCCAGCGGGAATGATCACCTTGCGGGCTGGCAGGTTGGGCTTTGGCGGCGTGGCGGGGGGCGAGGCCACTTTCGCCTTGGCTGCGGGTTTCGCCTTGACGGCTGGCTTGGCTGCGGGTTTCGCCTTAGCTGCGGGTTTCGCCCCGCCCGTTGCACGGTTCGACAGGCCCAAACGGTGGACTTTGCCGATTACGGCATTGCGGGTCACGCCGCCCAATTCCTTGGCAATCTGGCTTGCGGATTGGCCTTCGCCCCACATTTTAGTGAGCGTTGCTACGCGATCATCTGTCCAAGCCATGTGTTTTCCTTAAATTGAAAATGGCCGTGAGGAAGGCAATGCGCCCTTATCCTACGACCATATTTGGAGATCTGTTGAGGTCATTTTATACGCGCCATGCGCAGGATACAAGCGCCCGTAACGCGATGCCGTGTCTTTTGGGCCAATAGCTCATTTCTACGGCAAGCGATGACGTTGATGTTTATCTGCTAAATCGTCCAAAGGTTGGGCAACAAGCCCCCCCAATCCGGCCTAACGCAATCGCGTCTCACGCCAAGCCAAAAGCAGCGCCCCGGTGATGATAATCATTGCGCCAAGGATGCTGACGCCATCTGGCATGGCGTTGAAAACCAAGTAGTCGTAGAGTGCTGCGAATATCAGCGTGACATATGAAAACGGCACCACAAAGCTGGACTCGGCCCGGCGCATCGCCTGAAGATAGCAGGTCTGTGCCAAGGCCATCATCACCCCCAACGCCACAAGAGCTGCCCATTGCGCAGGCGTCGGCACCGCCCAGACAAACAGCACGGCCACTGAGGCAATGCTCAGGCCAATCGCGTTGTTCACCAGCAGAATTTGCAGCGGTTTTTCACGCCCTGTCAATAGTTTGATCAAGGTAATCTCAAGGCCCATGACCACGGCCGCCGTTAAGGCCAGTAAAGCTGCGGGTTGAAAGCTGTCGGGGGTTGGGCGCAACAACACAAGCGCACCGACCAGAGCCAAAACAGCTGCCGCCCAACGTATTGGCCCAACCCGCTCGCCCAGAAGAGGGATCGCCAACAGCATTGCAAACACGGGGTTGAGAAAGCTGATGGCGGTTGCGTCCGCAAGCGGGATATAGGTGATGGCCGCAAATACCAGCGAAATGCCCGCCCAACCAAAACTGCTACGGGCAATGTGCAAGCCAAAATGGACTTTCTGGAACTTGGGTCGCAAAACCCCGGCGACGGCCAGCAGGGCGATGAAGGCAAACAAAAAACGCCCGTGACTAATCTGTAGTGGATGCAGGGCAGGGCCGAGTGTGTCGTGACCAAGTGTTTTGGCCAGCAGGCTGGTGCCAGCAACAAGGGCAGACGCGGCCAGGATAAAGCCAATAGCGATAAGGCGTTCTGAATTTTGGGACTCTTGCATCTGCAACTCGTAGCCTCGCTCGCACGGATTAAAAAGCACTATTTCTGAAATAGGGCTTGATTAAGAAATGGGTACGGAGTCTGAGGCGAGGAACAAGGCAACGGGCATTTGCGGCCACGAAAATTCTTAGGAAAACCAGCATAAGATACTGATATTAATATGCAAAATTTGAGTTTAACCAAAACTACTATTCCGGAATAGTGGTTCTATTCACGGATAAGAAAATCGACCATTTGACAACCCCCGCCAATTTGACCTAAACGCATAGCTATGAACACGCAGTACCATATCGCTTTGATCCGACGCCGACGCACCCGCGCCTGACGTCCCGCTGCCTGTTCGACCGCGCTATTTTCGCGCATTCTTTCCTGAAATATTGACATGCCTGCGTCCATGCGGCACCTCCGTATGATAATCTTGGGCTTCACCAAAAGGACCGCCGCAATGATCTCTTCCGTTCTGCCGACCTATTCCCGCGCACCGCTCACCTTCGTCAAAGGCGAAGGTTGCTGGTTGACCGAGGCAGACGGGCGCCGATTTTTGGACATGGGAGCTGGCATTGCGGTCAATGTGTTGGGTCACGCCAACTCTGTGCTGACCCAAGCCCTGACCGAACAGGCTGGCCAACTTTGGCACACCTCGAATCTTTATGAAATCCCGCAGCAAAAGGCACTGGCCGACAAATTGGTCGCCGCCACATTCGCGGACACGACGTTTTTCACCAATTCTGGCACCGAGGCTTGCGAATTGGCCATTAAAATGGCGCGCAAATACTGGTTTGAAAAGGATCAACCCGAGCGGGTGAAAATCATTGCCTTTGAGGGCTCGTTCCATGGCCGTTCTTCCGCAGGTATTGCGGCTGCTGGGGCCGAAAAACTGACGCATGGGTTTGGGCCGCTTTTGGCGGGGTTTGTGCATGTTCCTTTTGGTGACATCGACGCGCTACGCGCCGAAATGGACAGCGATGTCGCCGCTGTGATCTTGGAACCAGTGCAGGGAGAAGGCGGTATCCGCCCCTTCTCTGACGCCGATATGAAAGCGATCCGCGAGATTTGCGATGAGGTTGGCGCGTTGCTGATTCTGGACGAAATTCAATGCGGTATGGGGCGCACCGGCAAACTGTTCGCTTATGAATGGTCCGGCATTTCACCTGATATCATGTTGGTCGCCAAAGGCATCGGTGGGGGCTTTCCGTTGGGCGCTTTGTTGGCCACCGAAAATGCTGCATCCGGAATGACAGCGGGCACGCATGGGTCCACCTATGGCGGCAACCCGCTGGCTTGTGCTGTCGGAAATGCGGTGATGGACGTGGTTGCCACCGATGAGTTTTTGGCCGAGGTCAATCGCAAGGCAGGCACGCTGCGTCAAAAGCTGGAAGGGCTGGTTGCAAGCCACCCCGATGTGTTCGAAGAAGTCCGCGGATCGGGCTTGATGCTGGGTCTGAAATGCGTGGCGCCGAACTTGGATGTGATCAACGCAGGCTACAGCGCCGAGTTGCTAATGGTGCCCGCAGCTGACAATGTGATCCGTCTGCTGCCCGCCTTGAACATCTCGGATGACGAAATGGCCGAGGCCGTGGCGCGGATGGATATTGCAGCCAATACTGTTTCTAAAGGATCGAAATAATGAACCATTTTCTGGACATTCACACCACAGATGCCACAGCTCTTCGGGGCATCATTGATCAGGCCCGCAGCATGAAGGACGCCCGCGCTGGCCTCCCCAAAGGCACGCCGGATGCCGAGCAACCACTGGCCAATCATATGGTCGCGTTAATTTTTGAGAAACCATCAACCCGCACACGGGTTTCGTTTGACGTTGGCATCCGCCAGATGGGTGGCCAAACGCTGGTGCTTTCGGGCAATGACATGCAACTGGGGCACGGCGAAAGCATCTCTGACACGGCACGGGTTTTGTCGCGCTATGTCGATATGATCATGATCCGGACCTTTGAGGAAAGCATCCTGCACGAACTGGCCGAATACGCTGATGTGCCTGTGATCAACGGGCTGACCAACACCAGCCACCCTTGTCAGGTGATGGCCGACGTGATGACATTCGAGGAACACAACGGGCCGATAAAAGGCAAAAAAGTTGTCTGGGCAGGGGACGGCAACAACACCTGCGCGTCTTTGCTGCACGCAGCCGGCCAGTTTGGCTTTGACTTTACCTTTGCGGGCCCCGCGGAACTGGACCCTGATCCAGAGTTGATCGCCTTTGCGCGCTCCAAAGGGGTGACCGTTTCGGTTGAACGCGACGCGGAAGTGGCCGTTCAAGGCGCCGATTTGGTGGTCGCAGACACATGGGTTTCCATGCACGACAGTCAATCCACCCGCCAGCGCCGCCACAACCAGCTAAAGCCCTATCAGGTCAATGAGCATTTGATGGGGCAAGCCAAAACGGACGCTTTGTTCATGCATTGCCTGCCGGCCCACCGTGAAGAAGAAGTGACATCCGAAGTGATGGACGGCAAACAATCGGTGATTTTCGATGAGGCCGAAAACCGTCTGCATGCCCAAAAGGCCGTGATGCGCTATTGCCTCGAACGCTGATCCAGCAATGATCAGTATTCGCCCGGCCCATGTGGGTGAGGCCACGCAAATTGCCACGCTCCACGCAGAAATCTGGCGCGACACCTATCAGGATGTCGCGCCGATCGCAGCAATTGCGAAACTCGACGCCGCACACCGCTTGAAAACATGGCAAAACCACCTGTCGAACCTCACATCACACCAAGGGGTTTTGGTCGCGCTCAACGGCGCAACAATTGTCGGATTCATCGCATTTGGACCACCGACCCAGACCGTTTTTGAGGCGCATGGCGAGATCAAGCATCTGTATGTTGCCCCCTTTTGCAAACGCCAAAAAATCGGGCAACGTCTCATACATGAGGCGTTTGGTCAGATGGCGAAGGACGGGTTTGTTACGGCCGCCTTGGCCGTTGTTCAAAGCAACGCAAATGCCAGGGCATTCTACGCAAACATGCAGGGCGTTGAGATCGGCAGTTTTGTCGATGCCGGTCCCCTTTGGAAATCCGAAAACATAATTGTCGCATGGGGTATCGCGGCGTACAAAAGTGGCTGATCCGCTTGTTGTAGCCTCCGGATGCCTATGGCGCTGTATTTGGGCACAAAAACGGGGCTATTTCTTGCGCGGCTTGGCCCTTAATGTCGGGTCCGCTTGGGTGGGGTCTTCGGGCCATGGATGTCTGGGGTATTTGGCCCGCATGTCTTTGCGCACATCCGCATAAGACGACGCCCAAAACCCCGGGATGTCCATTGTGGTTTGCACAGGACGTCGGGCGGGCGACAACAGGGTCACACGCAGAGGTGTGCGGCCGATATGGGGGTGGCGGGTCACGCCGAACATCTCTTGAATGCGCAGCGATATTTCGGGGGCTTCACCGCTGTAATCAATCGGGGTTTTGTTGCCAAGCGGCGTGGTGAAATGGGCGGGTGCCGCCCGGTCGAGCATCTGTTGCTGCTCCCATGTCAATGCGCCTCGAAGCGGATCCAACAGATCCAACCCCTTTAAGTCTGCCGCGGTTTTCACCCCAACAAGATGCGCCAGCAACCAGGTCTCAATACGCTCCATCAAAGCGTCATCGAAAAAATCCGGCATCCCGTCCACCAACATCACCCGGGCCTGAAAGCGACGCGCAGCCGCCGACCAAGGTAGGCCCAGCTCGCGCACCCCGTCCAGCATCGCATGCGCGACGTCGTGATCCGGCGCGTCGTGCCAATTCCGGTCTGCCAACACCAAGGCACCAAAGCACTCCTGTTGGCGTGTCAAAACACGGCGCTCGCGCTTGGACCATGCGCAATGGTCGCGCCACGTGATCTGCGCGGCAAAAAGGGCGCGTAGACCAGCCTCGGAAATCTCCACGGCTTGGCGAATACGGGCCTCGCGGGCGTCGCCATCCAGATCGGTCGCCACGATCAAACGCGCTCCCGCCATCGGGTCATCATCGCGCATCATCGCACCCTTGCCGCCGGAAAGCACCCACCGCGGCGCGTCTCCCTTGCGCCGTAAACCAATACGATCCGGATAGGCCAGCGCGGCCATTTCACCGAGGGATAAATCGGCCCTGTCTGTGCCGCGCCGCAACCGTTTGGCGTCGGCCCGAATGCGGTGAATGGCACCGGCGTTGACCTGATAAGGTCGTTCACGGGCAAAACGTCTGGGATCGCGCAGAGCCTCTATACGCAAACCCAGATCAACCGGTGCCCCGCGCAATGGATCGCGCTCGGCCAACAAGGCGGTAAACAACGCAGCCTGTGGCCCTGCAAGGGCAACCATATGTGCCAACCTTGGATGCAGTGGCAGCTTGGCCAAACTGCGTCCATGGGCTGTGATGCGCCCCGCACTGTCCAACGCACCCAACTGGCACAACAGGGCCGTGGCCTGTTCATAAGCCCCAGGATTTGGCTGTGTCAGCAGGGCCATATCGTCCGTGTCGGCAGTGCCCCATAACGCCAATTCCAACACCAAACCGCACAGATCGGCCGCCTCGATCTCGGCGGGGGGGAAAGCGGCCATGCCGCCTTCTTCGCCCTTGGTCCACAATCTGTAGCCGGTGCCTTCGGCAACCCGCCCTGCGCGTCCCATGCGTTGCACCGCTTCGGCCTTGGTCACCCGTTCGGTCACCAATCGCGACATGCCCGACGCCGCATCAAAACGTGCGCGCCGCGCCTGGCCGCAATCGACCACCACGCGGATGTCTGAAATGGTCAGCGAGGTTTCGGCGATGGCCGTGGCGAGTACCAGTTTGCGCCCTGATTTGGCAGGTGCAATAGCGGCGCGCTGGGCGGCGAAATCCATCGCTCCAAATAAGGTGTGGACGTGGCAATCAGCCGGCAGGCCAGACAGCATTCCGGCCACACGGCGAATTTCGCCCTCGCCCGGTAGGAACACCAAAACGCCACCTGTGGTTTCAGAAACAGCTTGACGAACCAGTTCTGCGGCGGCCTCGGCAAAGCGTTTGGTCTTGGGCAATGGCCGCGCCAGCCAGCGGGTCTCGACCGGATAAGATTGCCCCTGCGAGGTGATCACGGGTGCGGCGTCCAGCATGGCCGCAACGGGTTCGGCATCCAGAGTTGCGGACATTACCACCACCAACAAATCTTCGCGCAGCGCGCCGCGCACCTCCCAAGTTAAGGCCAAGCCCAAATCGGCGTTCAGGCTGCGCTCGTGAAATTCGTCAAAGATTACAGCATCAATGCCCTTGAGTGACGGATCCGACTGCAGCATCCGCGTCAGGATTCCTTCGGTGACCACCTCGATGCGGGTTGATTTGCAAGTCTTAGCTTCACCGCGAATGCGGTAGCCAACAGTATCACCAACCTTTTCACCCAAAGTCTGCGCCATCCGCTCAGCCGCCGCCCGCGCTGCCAATCGCCGTGGCTCCAACATCAGAATGCGGCCCTTGCACAGGCCAGCATCCAGCATCGCCAGTGGTACCCGCGTGGTTTTACCTGCCCCGGGCGGGGCTTGCAGCACGGCGCGACCATGATCACGCAAGGCGCTGATCAGGGCCGGAAGGGCATCGTCAATGGGCAGGCGATCTGTCATGCCGCCTTATCGGTGAATTCGCCCCGAAAGGCCATGAAAATCCAGCGGTTATACGTTGCTACGGTCGTTTGGCGCTGGGGTGCTGATCTGTCCGTTGGTTGTTTGGCTGGTTTGCGGCAACACAGCGGGCAGTGTCAAAGCGATTACCAAGAGCAAGATCAGCCCAACCGTTTTCATCATATTCAAACGTGCCATTTCTATGTTCCTTTTCCAATGCGGGCTTTTCATGCCAGTTGTCTTGAGATTAAGATGCGGCCAAGCAGCGGGGCTAACCAATATCAGGCGCTCGCTATCGGATAACCATCTGTGAGAAGGGCTAAAAACTGATGGATATTGCAGACCAAGCCAAACGCATTGTCGCGGGCGAACGCCGCGCCTTGGCCCGTGGAATTACCTTGATCGAAAGCGCGCGCGCCGATCACCGTGAGCAAGCGGTCGCCTTGTTGGAGGCCGTCAAAGGGGCCGAGAGGCAGGCCTTGCGAATTGGTCTGTCCGGGACGCCCGGCGTGGGGAAATCCACCTTCATCGAGGCCTTCGGGATGATGTTGACGGGGCAGGGGTTACGTGTTGCGGTGCTGGCTGTGGATCCTTCCTCGACCCTTTCTGGGGGATCAATTCTGGGCGACAAAACACGTATGGAAATGCTGTCGCGCAACCCAAACGCATTTATCCGCCCCTCGCCCAGCCAAACGGCGCTGGGCGGCGTTGCGCGGCGCACCCGTGAAGCGGTTATGCTGTGCGAGGCCGCGGGCTATGACGTGGTATTGATCGAAACTGTTGGGGTAGGGCAATCCGAAACCATGGTGGCGGGCATGGCCGATCTGTTTATGCTGCTGTTGGCGCCTGCGGGTGGCGATGAATTGCAGGGGGTCAAGCGCGGCATCATGGAGATTGCCGACATGATTTTGGTCAACAAAGCGGATGGCGATCTGCTGCCCGCTGCGACGCGCACCTGTGCCGACTATGCGGGTGCCCTACGGCTGTTGCGCAAGCGCAGCAGCGATCCCGAAGGGTTTCCCAAGGCCATGCTGGTTTCGGCGATCACAAGCGACGGGCTTGATGCCGCGTGGGACGAAATGCGGGCGTTGGTGAAATGGCGTAAAGACAGCGGCCATTGGGATACCAACCGCACCAAACAAGCGCGACACTGGTTTGAGGAAGAGGTTCGGCTGGGGTTGTTGGCGCGTTTGAGTGAGGGCGAAATGCGGTCAAAGATGGAGCGGCTGGGAGCGGCAGTTGCGGCGGGGGAGGTCTCGGTTGCGGTGGCGGCGCGCAAGGCTTTAGACGGGGGCTAAGTTGACGATGACTTGGCGGCTTAAGGCGGTGCGCGGTTGTTTTTAGCGGATCTATTAAAGAAGTAACAATGCGGAGTTGCTACGCAACGCTCGATATCTCGCCCCTTGCAGGGGCTCGGATGGGCACCAAGTTTTTCCCCCTTTCCAGACAGAAATAATTCCGCTAGCCTAATTGGGTAACATGACAAGGAAAACGCCGATGATTTATTGCAGGATCCGACCAAGCAGCTAACTGCCGGTCCTGTTGGGCTATGCACATTAGCCATTCATCACGCATTCCACTTTCTAACTTTACGAGCCCCTGTCATGTTTCGTTTCTTTGAAAATCTCGTCGACCCCTTCAGGTCCTTTGATGCAAGTACGCCGCCCAATTCCTTGTGGCCCTATTTGCGCAGTCAATTCGCGCCGTTCAAAAGACTGATGGCCTGGATGGCGGCCACTGGAATTTTAGTGGCGATCGTCGAGACTGGCCTGATCTTTTATACTGGACGCATCATTGATCTGCTGAACGGTACTGAGGCGTCAGCGTTTTGGGACATACACGGCATTGAGCTGGCGCTGGCGGTTGTTTTTATCATCATTGTGCGCCCGTTGATCATCACCCTGAACCATTTGCTGTTAGAACAAACGCTGGCAGGCAACATGCAAGAACAGGTGAGGTGGCGTGCACACAAACATCTGCTTGGGCAATCTTCGAGCTTTTTCCAGAATGATTTTGCAGGGCGTTTGGCCAACCGTGTGATGCAGCTGGGAGTCGCGGTCGAGGACAGTATATACATGTTCTTTGAGGGCATTTGGTATGCGCTGACCTATGTGATTGGCGCGATCATTATCCTGTCGCAAATGGATGTCCGGTTGGCGTTGCCGCTGTCGGTTTGGTTGTTGATCTACATCGGCTACGTGCGCTTCATTGCGCGGCGGGTCTCTGTGGCGTCGGAAAAATGGTCAGATGCACGATCACTGGTGACGGGGCGCGTGGTGGATGCCTATTCCAATATCGAGAGCGTCAAACTGTTCGCCCATAGCGAGGGCGAAGAGCGCTATGTGATGTCGGCGATGCGCCGTCTTCGCCTGCGGTTCCAGCGGTTTTTACGGCTGATGACGGAATTGTCGCTGGGTCTGAACCTGATCAACGGCTTGCTGATCACTGGCGTTCTGGGCATGGCGATTTGGTTGTGGACGCAGGGCCAAGTCACGGTTGGGCAAGTGGCGGCGGCCTCTGCCCTGACGATCCGATTGAACGGCATGTCTGGCTGGATCATGTGGGTGACGATCCGTTTATTCGAACATATGGGTGTGATCCGCGAGGGCCTGCGCTCGGTCGCGGTGCCGCATTCGGTGACAGACATGGCGGGCGCCTCCGAGATGGTCATCTCCGAAGGCGAGATCGAATTTAACGATATTTCGCACCATTATGGGCGCGAAAGCGGCGGGTTGGATCATGTTTCACTGGCCATACCTGCGGGGCAGAAGGTTGGGTTGATTGGTCGTTCCGGGGCTGGGAAATCCAGCCTGGTAAACCTGCTATTGCGGTTTCAAGACGCCGAACAGGGCCAAATTCTGATCGACGGGCAAAATGTGAGCAAAGTGACGCAAGACAGCCTGCGCCACGGCATTGGCATGGTGACACAGGATTCGTCCCTGCTGCATCGCTCGGTACGGGCCAACATTCTTTATGGCAAACCAGACGCCAATGAGGCCGAAATGATCGCCGCCTGTAAACAGGCCGAAGCGGATGACTTCATCGCCGATCTGTCTGATCCGCAAGGGCGTCGCGGCTATAACGCCCATGTCGGTGAGCGTGGCGTAAAGCTGTCCGGAGGTCAGCGCCAACGCATCGGCATCGCGCGGGTGATTCTGAAAAATGCCCCTATTTTGGTGCTGGACGAGGCCACATCGGCACTGGACAGCGAAGTCGAGGCGGCAATTCAGCAGACTCTATATGGCGTGATGCAGGGTAAAACCGTGATTGCGATTGCGCATCGCCTATCAACGATTGCCCAGATGGACCGCATTATCGTGCTGGATCAGGGCCGTGTGGTCGAGGATGGCAGCCATGCCGAACTGCTGTCCAAGGGTGGTATCTATGCTGGCCTGTGGGAACGCCAATCCGGTGGTTTTCTGGGGTTGGATATATAATGGGGCGAATGGGTGCGACCCCCTTGACGCCCCCGCTTGTAGCGCCTAAATACCGCGAACGGAATTCAGGGCACTGCACATGAGTCGGTGCCCTATTTACTTATCGAGCCGCCCACGATCACGTCGGGCTGGCGCTGAGACGAAGGAAGAATAAAATGGCACGTCGCTGCGAACTGACCGGTAAAGGCCCAATGTCTGGCAACAATGTCAGCCACGCGAAAAACAGAACCCGTCGTCGGTTTCTGCCCAACCTGAATGATGTCACGCTGATTTCTGACATTCTGGGTCGCTCGTTCAAATTGCGGATTTCCGCATCTGCGCTGCGCACTGTCGACCACCGCGGTGGTCTGGACGCCTTCATGGCGAAATCCAAAGACGCAGAGCTTTCCGTGAAAGCCCTGAAAATCAAAAAAGACATCGCCGAGGCGCAGACAGCAGCCGCTGCCTAAACGCACCTTCGGTTTGACGGATTAAGAAGCCCTGCCAATTTGGCGGGGCTTTTTGTTTAAGTGACGAGTTGCGCAAATTGTTGCGAAAGTCTGGATTGAGTCCATTGTGTGAGTTTGATTTTCTCGCGGCATGCGCTCGTAGCGTGGAAAATACTGCGTCAGCGCAAAATTCGGTGCAGCCGCGCTGCTGGAAAACCAGCCATTCGTGCAGAGTGCAGCAGGGATCAGAGGTCGAATTCACAGACTGCGGACAAACCCGCATGATGCTGATGCAGCGAAATTCGCCTCCTCACTTCGATCAAGTCGATGAACGGGGCGCGGCGGTGCGCTAGCGAAAACTCGCTTGGTGCCAAGCCAGCTTTCGGTTGCCATTTCGACCATTCGGTTTGGAGATGCCAAGATGAAACGACTTTTCCCTTCATTTCCCGAAGGTGCAAATCTGGGCAACGTGTATCGCACGTTGCCAGACAAGCTTGCACCATTGGCGGAATACCAAAACCGCGTGATGCGAGGTGAAAGTGATCTTAGCATCGCTGAACGTGAACTTATCGCGGCCTTCGTTCCAGGGCTAAATGCGTGTGCATTCTGTCACGGTGCGCATACAGTACATGCGAAGGCATTTGGTGTTGAAATCAGCGACATCGAAGCAATGATGAATGACCTTGCATCCGCTCCTATCGACGAAAAGCTGAAGTCGTTGCTGGCATATTGTGGCAAGCTTACGAGCACTCCGGCAAGAATGACGGAAGCAGATGCAACGGCGGTTTATGATGCGAACTGGTCAGAAGCAGCTCTTTTCGATGCAATTCAAGTTTGCGGTCTGTTTAACTTGATGAACAGAGTCCTCGAAGGGACAGGCATCACAGAATATCATCTCGACCCAACCAATGTCGGAGAAGATACGTTGGAGGCATTGCGTAGCGAGAAATGTTACTCCGATTTTGGAAAGGCGAACGGGTTGGTTGATTGATTTGTATAGTCCGTCTGGGCTCAAAGCGGCCCGATGCATACGCGGCCTCGCCCAGTTTCCATCAAATTGCGAAGCCGCCGTTGAAAACAGTGTTGGGGTTCAACGTCAGCGCGGTGCTGATGTATGGGTTCGGAGGGCGGCATGGAGGGCAAATCACGCCAAGAGTCCAACTTCCCGCCGTCACCCCAAAGCGCAGAGCCTGGAACAAGGGTCGCCTCATAGGTCAGAAACGTCCGTTACTACCTAAACAAGTCTGGGCAATCCGAACCCGTCTCGGAATCGCAGGCAATCTACGTGATCTAGCGCTATTCAATGTGGCAATCGATAGCAAATTACGTGGCTGTGACTTGGTGCGACTCAAAGTGGTTGACCTTGTAACCGCCGACCGAGTTCGTGAACGGGCATCCGTAATTCAAAGTAAGACAAACCGGCCTGTTCAATTTGAACTCACGGAAAACACACGTGAATCCGTAGAGAACTGGGTGTTCTTGCCGGAGATGATCGGTTGTGCCTTCATGTTCCCGAGCCGCTTTCATGATCGCCCACACATATCAACGCGCCAATATGGGCGATTGGTGCGAGTCTGGGTAACAGCAATTGGTTTAGAGCCAAGCGGATATGGTACACATTCGATGCGTCGGACAAAGGCTGCTGAGATTTACCGCAAGACGGGGAATTTGCGCACCGTACAATTTTTGCTTGGTCACACCAAGGTCGACAGCACAGTGCGTTACTTGGGCGTCGAACTCGAAGATGCACTTAGCATCGCCGAGAAGATCGATATCAGAACACTGGGCGAGCGGCCTTAGTCGTTCGCCCTCCCAGACCGGTCATGCATTAATAAAGTTCGAATGGTGGCTGCGAGCCCAAAGTGCTTGATGCTGCGCCTCGCTTGAATGGCAGCTTTGATCGATGCAAACTCTATCATAGCTCAAAACCTACAAAAAGTTTGGTGCAATAGAATAAGACGTCAAACTAGTTCGTAACCGAAATGATCCTTTAACCCTCGAATGGATGCGTCGTCGAAGGCAGCTTTGAGCTCCGCACTCATCAGACGCGATGATGTGATGCACAAGTCGTGCCATAGGTGCTTTCCTTTTGTCGCAGAAGAGCTGAAGACCGGATTGTTGTTGGCAGGGTTTCGGAAGTCCCGAACCCAGTGCTTCGAGCTCACAGCCATCTCCGGCTTTGTTCGTTCTCGATCCAGCGTTTCAAGGCGGTTGCCAATGATCAAGTAATTCAACCGTCCAATGATCTTTCCTCGTGAGAGCACGTCCATCGGGATGAACTGGTGTGTGCCGGGCTCGAAACTCTCGATTATGTCCTTGGCGCGGTCGCTCACATAGATTGCAGCACGAGGGGCCGGAATGAAATCGGCAATAGGGACGCTTGCGTCGAAGGCTTTGCGTCGGCGCTCCCGTTGGGTCAATGGCGAGGCCGGTTTTCAAATCACCGCCCAATGGTTTTGTTCCGCCATCGTCTGTTTCATCAATGATCGTGATACTGTTAAAATCACCATCAACCGGCACAAATTCTTCAGAAAGATGGTTGGTCTCTGGAAGGCCGTCGTCGACCAGAAGCTGATATACTTTCTTTATGGGTCAGTCAGGTTCATTCTCCATCCCGATTCTCAAGCGTCTTTTCCTTAGACACAGTAAATACCTCGCACTAAAGCACTTCGAACGGCTTCGCGTCGCGCAGGCCTTTGACATCAGCCTCCATGAACGCAGCCATCAACTCAGGACTGATCATCCGTAACCCAATCACCCGCTGGTCGTGCCAAAGGTGTTTGCCTTCTATCGCGGCCGCGCTGACGACGATCTTGTTCTGCGCTGGGTTCTTACGATCCCGTTTCCAGATCCTCGCACCCGTTGGAATAGGTGGGTAACACGCCTCGGCATCAAGACTGTCCAGGCGAGACCCAATGATCAAATAATTCAGCGGTCCAATCTCTTGTCCGCGATGGCTAACTGTCATCGGAAAAAACTGATGAACGTTGGGCTCAAAGCTCTCGATAATCTCTTTGACACGATCACTGATGAAAACGGCCCCACGTGGCGCGGAAATAAAATCCGCCATCGGAATTGCCTTACCAAGCCGCTTGCGCCGCACCTGTGTCGGGGGATTGGATGTGGTCACCTCGCGCCCGATATTCAGCTCCCCGCCTAGTGACTTTGTGCCACCATCATCCGAGGTGTCGGTGATTTCGAATGACTCGAAACTGCCATCAATTGGCTCGAACTCTTCCCGCGTATAATCTGTCTCTGGAAGGCCATCCTCCACCAAAAGCTTATACACGTTTTTCATTGATATCCTCATTTCAAACAGTCTTCTTTCGAGTTTCTCGAAGGTCTTAAGTCGCCGTTTTTAAACATTATTTCGCAGGCGCAATGAAGTCAACGGGCCATGCAGTTTCACCGCCGTTCCTGCGTAAGATTTCAAGACGAGCCCTGAACAAGGAGGTGATAGAGCGACACTCCTCAGTGAAAACAGCCATTCGATCTGCAAATGCGAAGGACCGCTTTGTCCGCATACTGACCTCGGGCAGCTGACTTTACAGAAAGAGCTTGATCCAAAGGTTGGAATGGCTCCTGTTAGCCGGAATGTTGCGAAAGTCGTGCAAGCGATAGGCCGCCTGGGCGACGACGGGCCTTTCAGTTTGGCACTTTATCCCAGCAAGGTTCGGCTGCATTCACCAGCTATAACGTACCCCTCTAATCGCCGACCCGATGGGGCGGGCCGGCGATCGGTCGGCGGCTTTGCCTTGATTTCGGACGTGTCAGTGTTTCACAGCGAAGGTTGGGCTGACGCGGCGTATTGGTTGATTGTCCAAAACGAATAACGCACCATCACGGCCATGTATTCAGATCGCCTCAAGCTGATGTTCTCGCACCTGTCCCTGCAAATCCTGCTGGGCTTGTGGCTGTTGGGCTGGGTGATGCTTTTTGCCACGGGGAACACCCACCTGTTGTGGCTGGCCCCGCTGGGCATCCTAGGGCAGATGCTGAATGAATATAGCATTCACCGCTACCTGTTCCACTGGCCCGCCCCGAAAGGTCAGTTCTGGTTTGATGTGCTTTACCGCGTGCATTACGGCCACCACGATTTCCCCAACAAAACCGCGCTGTTCTTTGTGCCGGTCTGGTTCGCGGTGCCGATGGCGCTGATATTGGTGACGGTGGCCTATGGCGTTCTGAGCCTGATTGGGCTTGCGAACCCGCTGGTCGGCGCGACGACGTTCACCTTTATCGGTGGTCTGACGGCGTTTTTGTTCTATGAATGGTTTCACATGACGGCCCACACCAATGTAAAGAAATGGGCGCTGGAACGACATGTGACGCGGCTGCACGGAATGCACCATTTTCGGGATTACAATCGCTGGTATCATGTCAATCCCGGTGGGTTTGTGATCGACAGGCTTATGGGCACAGCTATTCCGAACGACGAGATCAAACAAAAGGGGCGGGTCGAATTCCTGTCCACCATGGGGCTGCGCCCTGATGATCCGCGTTTGATCCGTGCGCGCACGCGGTTGGGGCCGCAATACGGAGTCACGCAAGTCGAAATCGAGCGGGCGGGTAGGGTTTAAGCCTATCCAGGTGACAGTGCGCATTTCCCACACATTTCGAACGCTGGATAAAAAATAGAATCAGCCCCTATCCAGACCGAATCGATTTGTGTTAACCATTTGGTAATACCAACGATAAAGGCGTCAAAAAGACGTCGATAAAAACGATGAGGCAGGCGTACAGATATGGGAACGGGCTTTCGAGGCACGTTTGTCATTTCCTGGTCGCAAACAGAAGTAGACGGCTTGCGGGCTGCAACCACTGACATGCTGTCGGTCGGGGCGGCGTGGCGTTGGGCGGGTGAAGCGGTGCGGGTCGACGGCCCTGCGGAACTATTGCTTTTGGATGGGGCAAAAGGGGTGGCAGATTTACGGAAACGGGCAGCACGCTCGGTTCGCCGGTTGGTTGGGGCAGCCCTCCAACCCAAAAAGAGTTTTGACGATATCCGCATTGAGGATCCCGTGATGGACGGTGGGTTCGTGGTAACGGACGGGCGCCGCACATTCACGGCAACTGTGATCGAGGTTGGCAATGACGCGCCGCCCTTGCTGATGTTTTTGGACGAAATTCCGCCTGTGCAGGTCGATATGTGGGTTGTGAACTCCTCGATCAAAGAACCGATACTGGATCAGATGAGCGGCCAAACTGGTGGCGTTATCTGTTTCACGAAAGGCACCAAAATTCTGACCCCAGAAGGGCCACGACTGGTGGAAGACCTCGGTGAGGGGGATAAGCTGCAGACCAAAGACAATGGTGAGCAAGACATTCTATGGATTGGTCAACGTCGGATGACGGGCGCACGGTTGCACGCGATGCCGCATTTGCGCCCCGTCCGGATCAAAACGGGGGCCTTATGCGAGGGTGAGCCGGATGAGGATCTGCTGGTGTCGCCGGATCATCGTTTGCTGGTCAAGGGGCCGGCGGCCTCGGTTTTGTTCAACACGTCCGAGGTTCTGGTTGCGGCCAAGGATTTGGTCAATGATAACAATGTTCTGATTGAGCATGGATTGCGTGAAGTGACCTATTTTCATATGATGCTGGATCGCCATCAGGTGGTCTGGGCAAACGGAGTTGAAACCGAGAGTTTCCATCCAGCAAACACGTCGCTAAACGAGATTCAAAAAGATCAGCGCGACAATCTGTATGAAGTGATGCCCGAGCTGGAGCAGGACCCGCATAAATATGGAGATTATGCGCGGCGCAACCTTTCGCCCTCGGAAGCAGAAATTTTGAAATATGATGGCAACCTTCGCCATTGACTCTGATCCGATAGCGACCTAGAAGCCCCAAGTTCCCAGCTTTAACCGGCTGGGGATTCCATTTGGTGTTGGTGGCCCCTGTAAGGGGATGCCTGTCGCCCGAACCCGATAAGGGGGAGGGAAAGGACAACGCCCTTCTTGCGCATTTCGCGCACATATAACTGAAGGAGATCAGCCGTGACCAAACGCACCGCTGCCAAGCACAAACTAGACCGCCGCATGGGCGAAAACATTTGGGGTCGCCCCAAGTCACCCGTAAATCGCCGCGAATATGGCCCCGGCCAGCACGGCCAGCGCCGCAAGCAAAAACTGTCGGATTTCGGCATCCAGCTGCGCGCCAAGCAAAAGCTTAAGGGTTACTACGGCGACCTGACTGAAAAACAATTCCGTCGCATCTATGGCGAAGCCGAGCGTGTCAAAGGTGATACCGGTGAAAACCTGATCGGCCTGCTGGAGCGTCGTCTGGACGCTGTTGTGTACCGCGCGAAATTCGTGGCAACCGTATTTGCGGCCCGTCAATTCGTGAACCACGGCCACGTCCGCGTGAACGGCAAAAAAGTGAACATCCCATCCTACCGCGTAAAAGAGGGCGACGTGATCGAAGTGCGCGATCGTTCCAAGCAATTGGCAGTTCTGCTGGAAGCCACTCAATTGGCTGAACGCGATGTACCTGATTACGTTGATGCGGATCACTCCAAAATGACTGCGACATTCGTGCGCACCCCAGCTTTGGGCGATGTGCCTTATCCTGTGATGATGGAACCAAATCTGGTGGTGGAATTCTACGCGAAGAACTAATCTTCGCCACCATAGTCGAATTTTTAAAGGGCTGCGCAATTGCGTGGCCCTTTTCCGTTGCGATGGATTGGATTTGGCTGCTCTGAAAGGCATGGAAATTACAGGTAATATTATGATTTTGAGACTGTAATCCTGTTTCGAAATAGAACCACTATTCCGGAATAATGGAATCTTTCAGGTGCAGTTGTAAAAACCCATTCTTGGGAATGAATGCCTCTGGATGGTCGCGCATTTCTGGATTTGTCACAGTGGCAGTGGACGCCCCTCAGCGATCGCTTCCATTGCAAAATAGGATGTGACCGAATCCAGATCGACCTTTTCGATTAACCGTTGATAGACGCGATCATAGCTGGCCATATCTTCGGTCACCACTTTCAATTGATAGTCATAATCCCCGCCAATCCGGTGAAAATCTACCACCTCGGGAATGGTCAAAACATGGCTGCGAAATCGCGCCAGCCACTCCGCTGAATGGTGTCGCGTACGCAACATAACAAACACCACAAGCCCAAGGCCCAATTGCTCGCGATCAAGCCGCGCAGTTGTGCCTTGCAGTACGCCCGCCGTGGTGAGGGCCTGCAATCGTCGCCAACAGGCATTTTGCGAGATGCCGACGCGATCTGCCAATTGGCGTTGCGACAGATCGGCGTCCATCTGTAGTTCTTTCAAAATTTTTCGATCAATTTGATCTGATAAACCATTCTTCATGTGGTCATTTGACACAAATAGTGGCAATTACTCAAGTAAATAGGCTAAGTTTTTTCACCATTTTGGGTCTAACATCCTGGAAACAGGAGAAACCATGCCGCTACAATCCTTCAAGTCCGACATCGCAACCCAACATCCATTGGCCGACTTACGCGCCGGCCTTATCGGCGAAGGCGTAACTATCCCCGGCACAGATGGCCCCGTGCCGCTGGTTTACGCCGACTACGTTGCCTCGGGCCGCGCATTGCGACAGGTCGAGGAGTTCATCAATGAACGTGTGCTGCCCTTCTATGCCAACAGCCACACAGAGGCCTCCTATTGCGGCGGCTACATAACTCGCTTGCGCGAAGAGGCGCGTGGTGAAATTGCCCGCCTGACCAATGCCACAGATGCTTGCTCGGTGATTTTCACGGGGGCAGGTGCCACGGCGGGCCTGAACCGTTTGGTCAATCTGCTGGGGGTCAATACTGCACAAAACCCCGTGGTGCTGATCGGCCCTTATGAGCACCACTCAAACATGTTGCCTTGGCGCGAGAGCAAAGCCGAGGTGGTAGAAATACCCGAAGCCGACCACGGCGGGCCTGACTTGGCCGCTCTAGAGCAGGCGCTAATGGATCACGCCAGCGCAGACCTGATAATCGGCAGTTTTTCGGCGGCTTCGAACGTGACAGGCATCGTAACCGACCCAGACCCGGTGTCGCGCCTGTTGAAAAAACACGGGGCATTGTCGGTCTGGGATTATGCTGGCGGCGGGCCGTATTTGCCCATCGACATGCAATGCGAAACCGATGCTGAAAAAGACGCCGTGGTGGTGTCCGCCCATAAATTCGCGGGCGGCCCTGCGGCCTCTGGCGTGTTAATCCTGCGCAATTCAGCGGTGCGTCAAAACGTACCCAGCTGGCCCGGCGGTGGCACAGTTTGCTTCGTGTCGCCGTGGAACCATGACTATACCAACAACTTATCTGAGCGCGAAGAAGCAGGAACCCCTAATGCCATAGGCGACATCCGCGCAGCGCTCGTCTTCTTGATCAAAGAAGCCGTCGGCGAGGCGGCGATCCACGCCCGCGAGGCTGAGTTTATTCAAATGGCGCGCAGGGGGTGGGCAGATAGTCCACACCTGACCTTGTTGGGCAATGACACGGCCCACCGCCTGCCAATCTTTTCCTTCACGGTGCATGACGGCGCAGGAAAAGTGGTGTCCGAACAGATGTTCACCCGCATGCTCAGCGACATCTACGGCATTCAGGCCCGCGGGGGCTGCGCTTGTGCTGGGCCATATGGCCACCGTTTGCTGGGCATTGATCAGGCCTATTCAGATCAGTTGCGTGGCGAAATTCTGGCGGGCAACGAGGTGCATAAACCGGGGTGGGTGCGTTTGAATTTCAGCTACCTGATGTCCGACGAAACGGCGCAATATATTATCGACAGCGTTAACGAACTTGCCGCGACTTTTGAAAGCCAACTGGCCAATTATGCTGCCTAAATGTTGGCAGCAAAGCCACGGTTGCAAACTGCGCGTCTTATGCGGCTGGCAATGCGCCAACGCCTAAGCTAGAACGCTTCTTAACAGGAGTATTTAAGCTATGAGTGCAGATATTAATCCGCAACCCGGGATCATGGATATCAACCTTTACCAAGGTGGGAGTGCCGCTGTTGAAGGGCTGTCTGATGTGGTGAAGTTGTCCTCTAACGAGAATCCTGCTGGCCCGTCGGATGCGGCCCGCAAGGCGTTCACCCACGCGGCCCATCAATTGCACCGTTACCCATCGACCGATCAGGCCCCCTTGCGTGCGGCTATCGGCGAAGTCCACGGGCTGGACCCTGAACGCATCATCTGCGGTGCTGGGTCCGACGAAATCATTACCTTTTTGTGTCAGGCCTTTGCGGGGGTTGGTGACGAGGTGCTGTTCACCGAACACGGATTTTCAATGTACCGCATTTCGGCCCTTGCGGCCGGTGCCACCCCGGTCGAGGCCAAAGAGCGCGAGCGTGTAACGGACGTGGACGCGCTGCTGGCCGCCTGTACCGACAAAACGCGACTGGTGTTTGTGGCCAACCCCAATAACCCGACGGGAACCATGATTGGGGGCAATGAAATGGCGCGTTTGGCCGACGGGTTGCCACCCAAAGCTTTGCTGGTTCTGGACGGTGCTTATGCGGAGTATGTCGAAGGGTTTGACGGCGGCGCTGGCTTGATCGACGGGCGCGACAATGTGGTGATGACCCGCACCTTTTCTAAGATTTACGGGCTGGGCGGATTGCGCATCGGGTGGGGATACGGCCCCAAATCGGTGATCGACGTGCTGAACCGTGTGCGCGGACCGTTCAACCTGTCCGAGGCACAAATGTCCACCGCCATCGCTGCGGTGCAGGATCAGGATTACATCACCAAATGCCGCACAGATAACACACGCATGCGCGCGTGGCTGGCCGAGGCTTTGGCCGAATTGGGGGTGCCATCGGACACGTCAACCGCCAACTTTATTCTGGCACGATTTGCCTCCGAAGCTGAGGCCGTGGCCTGTGACGCCTACCTGAAAACCCAAGGGCTGATCGTGCGCCTTGTGGCCGGATATGGCCTGCCCAATTGCTTGCGGATTACGGTCGGGGACGAAGCCTCGTGTCGCCGTGTGGCCCATGCCGTCGCCGGTTTTAAGGAGGCACAGTGATGCCGCAGATTTATAACCGCGTTGCCCTGATCGGGCTTGGCCTGATCGCGGGTTCAATGTCATTGGCGATGCGCCGCGCGGGTTTGGCGGGTGAAATTGTCGGCTATGCGCGCTCGGCAGAAACCCGCAAGGTTGCGTCTGACATTGGCTTGGTTGATCGGGTTTGCGACAGCGTTGTTGAGGCAGTCAAAGACGCTGATCTGGTGGTACTTTGCGTGCCGGTTGGCGTGATGGCGGATGTCGCCCGCGAAATCGGGCCGCATCTAAAGGCAGGCGCAACCCTGTCGGATGTTGGCTCGGTTAAACGCGCAGTGATTGATGCGGTTGGGCCATTTGTTGCCGAGAACGTGCATTTTATTCCGGCGCACCCGCTGGCGGGAACCGAGCATTCCGGCCCTACATCGGGGTTTGCCGAATTGTTCGACAGGCGCTGGACCCTGATCGTCCCGATCGAAGGCACAGATCCGACGGCAACCCGCCGCTTGCGTGATCTCTGGGAGGGGATGGGGGCGCTGGTGGATGAGATGGAGGCCGATCACCACGATCTGGTACTGGCCGTCACCAGCCATGCGCCGCATTTGATCGCTTACACAATGGTTGGCGTGGCTGATGATTTGAGCCGCGTGACCGACACCGAAGTGGTGAATTATTCCGCTGCCGGCTTTCGGGATTTCACCCGTATCGCGGCTTCGGACCCCACCATGTGGCGGGATGTTTTTCTGAACAACAAAGATGCAACGCTGGAAATTCTGGGCCGGTTCACCGAAGAGTTATTCGCTCTGCAACGGGCCATTCGCACTGGGGACGGCGACCATCTGCACGACTATTTCACCCGCACACGGGCAATTCGTCGTGGCATTATTGAAGCGGGCCAGGACACGGATGCCGCCGATTTTGGACGGATAAAAAAGTAAAACATGAGTTTGCCGCGCATATTTCTCGTGACATTGCTCTGCATTTTTGCGGGGAAGGTGGCGCTTGCCAATGCCCCGTCAACCTCATTGCGGCCCAAGGCGCGGCCCGTCGGTATCACCACCTATGTGCCACACCAGCCCCGTGCGCCAGTTTTTTACAATGCACATATCCGCCCCAAACCCCGCCCGACAACCGCGTGGCAGGCGCCCCCCCGCACGCAGGTTCAGGTGACAACTGTTGCCCATCCCAGCCCCCAACCAGAGGTCGCGGTGTTTTTAGGAAATGTGCCTGGTTTGCAGCGTTCCTTGCGCCCCAAAGCACGGCCCAAAAACATGCGTCGGATCATGGCGCGCGCCAAAACGGCACCGGTCATCCCGACGGCGGTTGCTGGCGAAGTTCGCGGCCCCAAGCGCGGTGCTGTTTGTGGGGATAGGGCCATTCGCGGTCAGGCGATCTCGCGCATTCGTGGGCGGATCAGTGCCTGCGGTATTGATAACCCCGTCAAAATTACATCGGTTGACGGCGTTGCCCTAAGCACCCCCGCCACACTGGACTGCACAACAGCAAAAGCGTTGAAACAGTGGGTGCACAATGGGGCAAAACCGGCCGTGGGGCGCATGGGCGGCGGCATCAAATCATTGCGTGTGGTGGCGCATTACGCCTGCCGGACCCGCAACAACCAGCGCGGCGCCAAAATATCAGAACACGGCCGCGGCCGCGCCATTGATATTGCCGCGATCAATCTGAACAACGGCACAGCATTGACCGTGTTGACCGACTGGCGCACCAACCGCAAAGGTGCGGCGCTAAAGCAAATGCACAAAGCTGCCTGCGGCCCTTTTGGCACTGTTCTTGGGCCAAATGCGAACAAGTACCATCAGGATCACTTCCATTTTGACACGGCTCGCTATCGCAGCGGTACCTATTGCCGCTAGTTTAGACGCGGTGCTGGCCCGATGGGCCACGGCCCCAATAACATCTGGCCGTCCTTGAAACTCAGCGGCGCTTCGATCACATTTTCGCCTCCAGACAAGCCTGCCAAAACCTTTAGGCCATTGTGAATGGTCTGGGCAAAGTCCGGGTCTACTGCATTGGCGTTTTCGGCCAGCTGGTATATTTGCTGCCAATTGGTGGCGACCAGGTCCAGCCGCCCCTCGGGATATCCATGTCGGTCAATTTGCAACTCGCCACTGGCTTGCATGACCACATCCCCCCACAAAATGCTCAACCTATTTACGGTGATTTCACTCAGTCTCGGTGTCTCGCCACGGGGTGCCAGCAGGTTCCACGTCTGCGTGAACCGCAAGGTGCTGTCCAACGAAACGCGGCTTAACGTGGCGGGCTGTTGTTGTTTGGGGTCAATCACTGCGCGCAATGAAGCGGGCAAAGCAATGACATTGGCCGAAGCCGCCAGATCGTAATGCAGGGGCTGGGTTGGTGTGCGACGTGTGGCGATACTGCCGTCCTCAATCGCAGTGTCCCACCCCATGTTCGAGACCAAACCCAATTTGCGGATCACAATGCTGCTGTGGTCGATTTCCAGCGCTTTCTCTAACAACGAGCCCGCAAGGAACACCACGCTGCCCTTGATCTCGTCACTGGTGATTTGCAGGGTTTGATCCGGCAACTGTAACGTCTGGCTGTGCGGCAGGGCCGCGATGATGTGATAGGGTTTGTAGCTGAGCGCATGAATTTGGAAAAACGGCGCACTCCAACGGACGCCAGCCCTTGTATCGGTCACGCTGACGTCACTCAGACGCGTGTCAAACCGGTTTGGAAACCCGCGCACCGACAAATCGGAATAGGCAATAGGGATCGGATCTGACGCGGTATGTTCTTTGGATAAATAATCCTTTAGGCCCGTTTCCAACGCGGTGGAGCCAACAAACCAATAGCCGCCCCACAGAAGGAACAAGAATAAGATTAGACTGATCAGTTTACGCATGATGGCCTCTTTAATCCTGCATTGATGTGGTGTTTATAGGCATCAGCGAAAAAGGACCAGTTAGATGACGCAATCAGCGATGTGGGTATTTGGATACGGGTCACTCTTGTGGAACCCCGGATTTGAATTTGTCGATAAGCAAGTCGCCCTGTTGGGGGAATACCGCAGATCATTCTGTATGCGTTCGATCCACCACCGCGGCACCGAAGAGGCCCCGGGGCTGGTGCTGGCACTGGACGCAAAATCTGGTGCAACATGCGACGGCTTGGCCTTTGAGGTCGACGGCAAGAACGCCCCGCAGGTGTTAGAATACCTACGCGAACGCGAGCTGATTTCTTCGGCCTACCTTGAAATCATTTTGCCCATCACCTTGCGGGACGGGCGGCGCGTTGACGCAGTTACCTATGTGATTGATCCAGACCACGTGCAATATTGCGGCGATCTGCCGTTGGAAGAACAAGCCCAGATCATCACCACAGCCGTTGGTGGCCGCGGGCCGAACACCGAATACCTGCACAGCACCGCGGACCATTTGCATGAACTTGGCATATCGGACGACGATCTGGATTGGCTGTCGCAACGGGTGAGCGCGCTCAGCTAAAACCGGGCAGACCTGCATTCAACTTGACTGTTGGCATATAGCCATCCGCGCACTATCGTTGGCAAAACAATGCAAACAGGTCAGGAAACGTCCCCATGGACCAGCCGGATTTTGAGGCCCAGCCGGAACTTGAGGCCAAGTCACATTTCACCCAACCGGTGCGCCAGGTTCTAATGATGTTGATCGTGCTGGGGCTGGTCGGCTTTGGCACCTATGTCGCTTTCCCGCGTGTCGCTCCTGTGTTTTTGGCCAATCCGTTGTTGAATGGCTTTATCCTGTTTGTGTTTTTGGTCGGGGTGTTTGCCTGCTTTTGGCAGGTCTTTCAACTGGTGACTTCGGTCAAATGGATCGAAGCCTTTGTTGCGGATCGCGAAGAAAACGAGGCCATAAGCGCGCCACGCTTGCTGGCGCCCTTGGCGGCATTGCTACGCTCGCGGGCCGCCAAGATGCAAATCGGTGCGTCTTCTTCCCGCTCGATCCTGGATTCCGTCGGCACCCGCATCGACGAGGCCCGCGATATCACCAGGTACATCGTCAACCTGCTGATTTTCCTCGGCTTGCTTGGCACGTTCTACGGGTTGGCCACCACTGTGCCTGCCTTGGTCGAAACCATTCGCGCACTTGCCCCTGCAAATGGCGAAAGCGGTATCGAAGTGTTTGGCCGTTTGATGGGGGGCCTCGAAAAACAGCTGGGCGGCATGGGCACGGCGTTCGCGTCATCCTTGTTGGGATTGGCGGGCTCATTGGTGGTCGGGTTGTTGGAGCTGTTTGCCAGCCACGGCCAAAACCGGTTTTACCGTGAATTGGAAGAGTGGCTGTCGACCATCACACGGGTCGGATTTTCATCCGGCGACACAGAGGGCGGCGAACAAGGCGTTGTCGCGGGTTTGCTGGATCACATGTCCGGACAAATGGAATCTATGCGCTCTATGTTCACCCAATCCGACGTCAGCCGCGCATTGGTGGATGAAAAACTCAGCACGCTTGCCACATCGGTGGAGCGATTGACCGACCGGATGGCGCAAAATTCTGGCGACCCCGATGCTTTGGATCGGATCGCCAAGGGGCAGGATGCATTGATCCAATTGTTGACCAAACAGGCCGAAGATGGCGGCGCACATGTGGACGCCGAAAGCCGTATGCGTCTGCGCTCGATCGACGTACAACTGCTGCGCTTGCTCGAAGAAATGTCCGCGGGCCGCCAAGAGGTCACCACGGACCTGCGATCTGATCTATCGGCATTGACCAAAGCCATCCGCGCCGCGACCCCCAAAAGTGGCGGCGCCAGCGGTGGGCGGGGGCGTAACTGATGGCCCTTAGCCGTCGTAGCGGGCAACGGTTTCAGGCCTCGATCTGGCCTGGTTTTGTCGATGCGATGACGGCGCTGTTGCTGGTGCTGATGTTCGTGCTGACCATTTTCATGGTGGTGCAATTTGTGCTGCGTGAAACCATCACCGGACAAGAAACCGAACTGGACGACCTTAGCGCGCAGATCGTTGGTTTGGCGGATGCTTTGGGATTGGAACAACAACGCTCTACGCAGTTGGAAGGAGATGTTGCGCGACTGGACACCTCGTTAGATCAGGCCCGCAGGGATGCGGACGTGCGCTTGGCGTTGATCGCGACGCTCACCGCACAGTCCAATGAAAAAACAGCGTTGTTGGAACAACAGCGTGCCAAGGTCAGCAGTTTCGAGGCGCAGGTCGCCACATTGTTGGTCGAGCGAAACGCTGCGCGCGGTGAGGGCGCTGCGTTGGCCGAGCGTCTGATGGAAGCCGAGGCAGAAAGGGCGGCGTTGATTTCAGATCAAGAGGCCCTGCAATTGGCCTTGGCCAAATCCCGCGAGGAAATTGATAGCCAGGTCGAGGCCGCACGTTTGGCCGCTGCTCGCAAGGCGGCGTTGGATGCTATGATCGCGGATTTGCGCGGGCAGGCCGCAACGCAGGGCCAAACGCTGGCCGACGCATTGGCGCGGCTGGAAGGTGCAACGACACGGGGGCGTGATTTGGAGGGGCGGTTGGCAACCGTTGAAGCGCAGATGTCCGCAGCTGAAAAGGTCCGTTTAACCGAGGCGGCCGCCGCGCAAGTCTTGCGCGAAAGGTTGGCTGGCGTCGAGGCAGAGTTATCTGAAGAAGAAGCCACCCGTTTGGCCGATGCTGCTGCTGCTGAAACTCTACGTGAGAGGTTGCAAAACGCAGATACCGAACTGACCGCGATGACATTGGCGCTGGAAGAACAGCGCAGGCGGGCCGAGCAAACCCTGACGCTGCTGGCCGCTGCAAAGGCCGCAAAAGGTGCGGCGGATTTAGATGCGCAGGCACAATTGTCAGCGGCCCAAGAACGCGCTGCTTTGTTGGCCGTTGCGCAGGCCGCGCTGTCCGAGCAAGAAGCTTTGACCGCCGAGGAACAACGCAAATTGGCGTTGTTGAACGAGCAGGTGGCCGCGTTGCGCACGCAATTGGGGGGGCTGCAGTCGCTATTGGATGCGTCCGCCGCAAAGGACGCGCAAAGCAATGTTCAACTGCAAGCCCTAGGCTCGCAATTGAACACGGCATTGGCTCGCGTTGCAGCCGAAGAAAAACGCCGACGAGCGGTGGAAGAGGTTGAGCGCAAACGGCTGGAGGCTGAGGCCAAGGATTTGGAACGCTATCGGAGTGAGTTCTTTGGACAGCTGCGCGATCTGTTGGGCCGTGAACAAGGGGTGCGTATTGTCGGCGACCGTTTTGTGTTCTCAAGCGAGGTTTTGTTCCAGACCGGCAATGCGGAATTGTCTGATGAGGGGCGCGCCCAAATTGCCCAGATTGCGGCGATCTTGAAGCGGGTTTCGGATCAAATTCCGGCTGAAATTGATTGGATCATTCGTGTCGATGGTCATACAGACAACCAGCCGCTGTCAGGTCTTGGGCGCTATCGGGACAATTGGGAACTGAGCCAAGGGCGGGCCTTGTCGGTGGTGCGGTACATGTCTGGCGGTTTGGGGATCGCGCCACGGCGATTGGCGGCGAATGGGTTCGGGGAATTCCAACCGATCAACACGGCAAACACAGCAGAGGCCCGCGCGCAGAACCGCCGAATTGAGCTGAAGTTCACAGAGCGATAGCAGCGGCTTATCAGGCCTTACAGCCTTCTTCGCGAAAAGCGCCCGCAAGGGCGCGATGAGCGTTTGGTGGTGCTATTCGATCTGGATGCTGACATCGCGCTGTCCCAACGAAACAGCATCTCGCATAAGTTTGACCACACCTGTGTAGTGGCCAGCAGGCCATCCGGCCCCTGTGTTGCGCTTGCCCGCTGCGCGAAAAAACTGTGCCTGTGATTTTTCCAAAGACGCCTGATGGCGGATCACTTCACCTTTAGGGCCGTTGATCAACAACTCCAAAATATCGCCTTGTCGACCGCCATAGGCATAGCCCCACAGCACTATAGCCGGGGCATCTGTGGGTAAGGCTTCAACGCGCGCAATGCCGGATTTGACGTCAGCATATTTGGGCACAGCCGTGCTAAAGCCAAGGCTTATCACGCCTGCGCTAACGTAAGGCATATCGGCCTGCCACAGGCCGTTTAAATCAATGCCATCACATATCAGGCTGTCGTCGGCATCATAGGGATCAATCACCTTGCCATCTTTACGCACGGATAAATGGACATGGGGGAATTGGGTTTCTCCGCTCAGTCCGATCTCGCCCAGTACATCACCCTGCGCGACCTCCTGACCGCGCTCCACTATGATCGACCCCAATTTCAAATGGCAGTATTGCGTTTCCCAACCGCCAGGATGTTTTATAACAAGACCGTTGCCGCATTCTTTGTTCGTGATGTCAGGCGCGCCCTTAACCCCTTGCATGATGTCGGGCATGTCATTGCGGGTGGCGACAACCTCGCCACTTGCAGCTGCTAGTACGTCCACCCCGGACGACATTGCGTCAAGGTTAAGCAGAGCGAAATCGGTGCCTTTGTGGCCGTCATAGGTTAGGCTGCCACAACTGTAATCGCTGTGATCAGGACCGGCGTCGCGATCCACAAACTGTTGCACAAAACAGTTTTCGCCAAGCGTACAGTCAATAGGAAGTCCGAGAGACAGGTCCTTGGCCGCAACAGGCGCGGCCAAGGTGAGCAGGGCTAATAATAATCCGCTGCGGATCATTCAGCCGTCAGCAAGGGGGGCTTGTCACCCGAGGACAGGCGCGCTTTTTGCACGGGCAGTATCTGGATGTCCAGATTGCCGCCTTTGATGCCGACCTTGACCAAGCCACCTTTGGCGAGCTTGCCAAACAACAACTCTTCGGCCAGCGGTTTCTTGATGTGCTCCTGAATGACGCGCGCCAATGGACGTGCGCCCATTTTGTCGTCATAGCCTTTGTGACCCAACCAATCCGCAGCTGCCTTGGTCAATTCAATCGACACATTGCGATCCATCAATTGCGCTTCCAATTGCAGCACGAATTTTTCGACCACCTGGGCGATCACATCTTTGCTCAAGGGGGCAAAGCTGATGGTGGCATCCAAACGATTTCGGAATTCCGGTGTGAAGGTGCGCTCGATCGCGGCGGTGTCTTCACCCTCGCGACGATCACGACCAAAACCAATGGCTTCTTTGGCCATTTCAGACGCGCCAGCATTGGATGTCATAATCAGGATCACATTGCGAAAATCAACGGTGCGACCATTGTGGTCGGTCAGCTTACCGTGGTCCATGACTTGCAGCAGAATGTTGTAAACATCCGGATGGGCCTTTTCCATTTCATCCAGCAACAACACACAATGTGGATGCTGATCAACGCCGTCGGTCAGCATGCCGCCTTGGTCAAACCCGACATAACCGGGAGGCGCACCGATCAGACGCGAAACCGCGTGTTTCTCCATGTATTCGGACATGTCAAAGCGCAGCATCTCGACACCCAGAACATCGGCCAACTGTTTGGCGACTTCGGTTTTACCAACCCCGGTTGGACCAGCGAACAGATAGTTGCCAATCGGCTTTTCAGGTTCGCGCAAACCGGCGCGGGCCAGCTTGATGGCCGAAGACAGCGCCTCGATGGCGGGGTCTTGGCCAAACACCACGCGCTTAAGCGATTTTTCCAAATCGCGCAGTACTTCGGTGTCGTCCTTGGACACGGATTTGGCCGGAATGCGGGCCAGTTTAGAAACGACCGCCTCGATTTCCTTGACGCCAATGGTTTTGCGCCGTTTGCTTTCCACCACCAGATGTTGGGCCGCTCCGGCCTCATCAATGACGTCGATGGCTTTATCGGGCAGCTTGCGGTCCGTCATATAGCGGGCTGACAGTTCTACGGCCGTTTTGATAGCATCCATTGTGTAGCGAATGCCGTGGTGGTCCTCAAAATAGCTTTTCACCCCTTTGAGGATTTTGATTGTATCTTCAACTGTTGGCTCGTTCACGTCAATCTTCTGGAACCGACGCGACAGCGCGCGGTCCTTTTCAAAATGTTGACGGAATTCTTTATAAGTGGTCGAGCCCATACAGCGCAGCTTGCCGCCCTGCAACGCAGGTTTCAGCAAATTCGAGGCATCCATCGCCCCGCCAGACGTCGCGCCAGCGCCGATGATGGTGTGGATTTCGTCGATGAACAGGACAGCATCATCATGTTCCTCTAATTCGGTCATCACCGCCTTGAGACGTTCTTCAAAATCACCGCGATATCGCGTGCCAGCCAGCAGCGCGCCCATATCCAGTGAATAGATTGTGGTATTGGACAGAACTTCGGGCGTTTCACCCGATACGATTTTGCGCGCCAGACCTTCGGCAATCGCCGTTTTCCCAACGCCGGGATCCCCCACCAGCAGCGGGTTATTTTTACGACGGCGACACAGCACTTGAATGCAGCGTTCAACCTCAAGGGTGCGCCCAATCAGCGGATCAATATCGCCCTTGGCGGATTTCGCGTTCAGATCAACGCAGTATTTCGCCAGCGCACTTTCTTTTTCTTCGCCTTCAACATCAAAGGCCTCTTCGCCGAAATCAGACGCGCCTGTCAGCGGGCGGGATTCGCCAAATTCAGGGTCTTTTGCAACACCATGTGCGATAAAATTCACCGCATCATAACGAGTCATGTCCTGATCCTGTAGGAAGTAGGCGGCATTGGATTCGCGCTCGGCAAAAATGGCGACCAAAACATTGGCCCCCGTTACCTCGGTGCGGCCAGAGGATTGCACATGGATCGCTGCCCGCTGGATCACCCGTTGGAACGCCGCTGTTGGCACCGCTTCGGATCCTTCAACACTGGTTTCAAGCGTGGCCAGATCCTCGTCAATGAAATCAACCAACGTTTTGCGCAGCGCCTCAAGGTCAACATTACAGGCCTGCATCACTTTGGCGGCATCCGGCTCGTCAATCAGGGACAGCAGCAGATGCTCAAGCGTGGCAAGTTCGTGTTTGCGGGCGTTGGCCAAGGCCAGCGCAGAATGTATGGCTTGCTCGAGTGTATTTGAAAATGACGGCACGCTGTGTGCTCCTTTGTATTTAGCGGTTTACCCACTTATGGCCTGATAGTCTTAAAGTTCGGTGTGATTGGCCGTAAATTCAAGTGCTTTTTAGCTATTCAATCACACATTCGCGTAGTTATTTCGTGAAATCGGGTAATTCTGTTTGACTGAACCCGTCTTTGAGCCGCCGGATTTCAGCGAAAACCTCGGCGTCGGTGTTGGCGTTCATTTTTAGGTTTTTGCGAATTTCGGCCGAGGCTGGGCGTAAGAACGGGTTCGTTTCCAGTTCATCCGACAAGGTTGACGGCACGGTCGGAATGTCATTGGCGCGCGCATCAACGGTCTGCTGGATGCGGGTCCGCAGGGCGGGGTTGTTTGGCTCAAGGGAATAGGCGAATATTGCATTTGCGATGGTGTATTCATGTCCGGAATAGACAATCGTTTCAGGTGGCAGGGCGGCGATCTTACTTAGGCTGCCCCACATTTGAAGGGGTGTACCCTCAAACAAGCGACCACACCCAAGCGCCATCAAGCTGTCAGCCGTGAACACGGCTTGGCTATCGGCAAAATAGAACGCAAGGTGATCGTCACAGTGGCCCGAAACATCCAGCACCCGGCCAATGCTTTTTCCGACCTCAATCATATCTCCTTCGGACAGCGCGATATCAAGCGGCGGCAAGCGGTGCGCGTCGGCCTTGGCACCAAGGACCTTCGCCCCGTATTTGGTGCGCAATTCCTGTACCCCTTCGATATGATCATGGTGATGATGGGTGATGAGGATTTGCGACAGGGACCAGCCAAGATCGTCTAGCGCGTTGATGATCGGCGCAACCTCGGGCGCATCCACCAGCGCGGTTTCGCCGCTGGCCGCATCATGCAGCAAAAATGCGTAGTTGTCGGTGCAGCAGGGAATGGTGACAATCTGGAGCGGCATGATGTGTCCTTATATTTGTGTTCGCCCCACTCTTGCCCATTGCGCGGCAGAGCGCAATATTGGTTCCTGATTAGAAAGGCGCAAAATGTCACAACCTCCTTTGAAATTGCCCGACAGCGGCCCCATGACGGACACCCTGCCGGACGGCCGCCTGTCGGCCCCATCGGCCGAACGCAATGCAGCGGCGATATTTGAGCGTTTGATAGGGTATGTTCCCACAGGGGGCATGGTGCTGGAATTGGCCAGTGGCACGGGGCAACATATAGCCGCATTCGCACCAAGCGCGTCGGATGTAACGTGGCAGCCCAGCGATTTGTCGGCGGAACGTATGGGCAGTGTGGAGGCATGGCGCGCGTATGTGAACGCGCCTAATTTGCAGTCGCCTGTTCAGTTTGATGCCAGCGGAGCATGGCCGCAATTTCCTGATTTGGGATTGGTTTATGTGGTCAATCTGTTCCATTTGATCACAAACGAGGACGCCTCGGCGGTGATCCGTGGTGCAGCGGCGGCGCTGAATGCTGGCGGGCACTTCTTTATATACGGGCCGTTTCGAAACGAAGGTAAGTTTCGCAGCGACGGGGACGCGGCGTTCCACGCGAGTTTGACTGCACAGAATGTGGCGATCGGATACAAAGACCTTGAATGGATGCAGGCAGAATTGATGCAATGCGGCCTGTCCTTGGCGGCAGTCCACGAGATGCCAGCCAACAATCTGGCCGTGGTGGCCCGTAAGGGGGGCTAAAAAATTGCACAGTGACTGTGCTGGCAGGTCTCTTGTGTCCGGCGGTGTTTTGCAACATCTTATAGGCTAGATTTATGGAAAGGTGCGAGATGTCACAATTTAACCTATTGGGAATTTCAGGCTCGCTGCGGGCGGGATCGTTCAACCGGATGCTGATCCGCGAGGCGGGGCGTTTGATGGAGAATGCAAGCTATACCGAGGCCGATTTGGATGTGCCGCTTTATAACGGTGATGTCGAGGATGCTGAGGGCGTGCCAGCAGGCGTTGCGCGACTGGCAGACCAGATTGCGGCAGCGGACGGCGTGGTGATTTCGACGCCTGAATACAATCAATCCTTCTCGGGTGTTTTGAAAAATGCGCTGGACTGGGTCAGCCGGACCGAAGGCGCGCCCTGGGCTGGCAAGCCTGTAGCGATTGTGTCGGCGGCAGCGGGACGTGCAGGTGGCGCGCGGGCGCAATATGCTTTGCGGCTGGCGATGACACCGTTTCAGCCACGGCTGTTGATGGGCCCCGAGGTCATGGTGGCGGGTGCGCATGGGCAGTTCGCCGATGGGCGACTGGCCGAGGGCGAACTCTATGCAAAAGGGCTGGCGACATTGATGGCGCAGCTTAAAGCCGAAGCGGCGCTCAGCGCGCCCTAGACGGGCACTTTTCGCTGGGCCCTGCTTGGACGGTGCGAAGAATGCCCGCACAGGGCATGATGAGCTTGGCGTTTATGAGTAGGGTGGTTATGTTGCGAGGAATGCAACCGAGTAAGACCCGATAAATGCACCTAGATGTGTTGGATTTAAAAGCCTTCTATTACCGCTCGGCATTGGGCCGCGCGGCACAGAGGGCTGTGCGTGACCGCTTGGTCCAGATGTGGCCCGAGGCCAAAGGCCAGACCGTGGTTGGATTTGGCTTTGCAGCCCCTTTGCTGCGCCCTTATCTGGCCGAAGCCCGCCGTGTGATTGCCATGATGCCAGCCCCGCAAGGGGTGATGGCGTGGCCGGTTGGCATGAAAAACGTCGCCTGCCTGTGTGAGGACACGCTATGGCCGCTCGAGACCGGATCGGTGGATAAACTGGTGCTGATGCATGGGCTGGAAACTTCGGATCATCCGTTTGATTTGCTACAGGAATGTTACCGCGTGCTGGGTCCGGGGGGGCGGGCGCTGTTTATTGTGCCCAACCGGGTTGGCATGTGGGCGCGCAGTGATCACACGCCGTTTGGCTATGGGCGACCCTACAGTTTGGGGCAGCTAGAGGCGCTGCTGAAAAGCCACGGGTTGATACCGGAACGCCATGTG
>Ga0209633_10000163_pt1 | contig 78349 bp, 75 predicted proteins | sample Cruoilmetagenom1_FD_187290 | JGI IMG/M metagenome (GOLD analysis project Ga0209633, IMG submission 187290) | Oil polluted marine microbial communities from Coal Oil Point, Santa Barbara, California, USA - Sample 1 (SPAdes) (version 2) | ecosystem: Environmental > Aquatic > Marine > Oil seeps ... | reverse complement strand
CTTTTATTAGGGTTTCCTTTAGGATTTGATGAATTTTTCCCAATTACTCACTATAATTTCTCAAATTAACTAGTTAGTCCTTCTAAATTATAGTTTCGAATTGAATAAAAATTCATTCAAACTGGAATCAAATATTACGTCGAACTAAGGTTATTAGCAATTAATTATTCCTTTAGGTAATAATACAATTTAACATGCTTGTTGCAAGTTACGTCTAAAAACTGAAATATTCAATCTTGTCTTTCCTTTCAAAAATATTCTTGAACGCAAATCCTCTAAAAGTTCTAATGTTGAATAATTACTAGAGTTTAAAGCCTGATTATAGATAAAAATAATTCCTTAAAACCCTCTCTTATTCCCTAATTCTAAAGTACTTTTGTACAAAATTACAATCATGCCAAAGTTATTATCCGTTTTTAGGATTGTTGCCTTATTAGAAGGTATTTCTTACATCTTATTATTGTTTATTGCTACACCAATAAAGTACTTATATGAAGACCCTCAATATGTAAAACTATTAGGAATGCCACATGGTGTTTTATTTATGGCTTATGTTGTTATAGCGGTTTTAATTAGTTCTTATATGAAATGGAGTACTAAAACTTTAGGAGTTGTATTATTAGCTTCTATAATTCCTTTTGGAACATTTTATATCGAAAAAAAATATTTAAATAAATCTAGGCGTGCTTAATATTAAACACATTTTATACGATTTTCTTATAGAAAAAGGCTTATCTGAAGATACAGCTAAGTACCTTAATATGCTTGGATTGCTTCTGACATTATTGTTGGCCGCATTTATAGTAGATTTTATTACCAAAAGAGTCCTCTGGCGATTTTCTGAAAGCGTTGCTAAACGCACTAAAACGAACTTTGATGATATTCTCATTACTAATAAACTACCTAGAAACATTGCTCATATTATTCCGCTCATCATTCTTATAGAATTTGTACCACAGGTATTTACAGATTTTGAATTTGCTGAAAATATTATAGAGAAAACCTTAAAGATTATTGCTATTGTGCTCACACTTCAAATTATAAGAAGTCTATTGAGTTCTGTAAAAGATTACCTAAAGACTATATCAAGGTATAAAGACAAACCAATAGATAGTTATGTACAAGTCTTTATGATTTTTGCATGGTTACTTGGTATTTTTTCAATTTTTGCAATAATAACAGGTATTTCGTTTATAAAATTTGCGACGACTTTAGGAGCCGCTTCTGCCGTAATCTTACTTATCTTTAAGGATACTATTCTGGGCTTTGTTGCTAGTATTCAAGTGTCTATAAACGATATGGTTAGAATTGGTGATTGGATTACCTTTGAAAAGTATGGTGCAGATGGAGATGTGATTGAAATTAATTTAGCAACCGTAAAAGTCCAGAATTGGGATAAAACTATTACTACTATTCCAACGTATGCTTTAATCTCAGATTCGTTTAAAAACTGGAGAGGTATGACGGAATCTGGAGGAAGACGTATAAAACGTTCTGTAATTATTAAAACCTCTACTATTAATTTTCTTACTGACGAAGATATAGAACGTTTTGGTAAAATTCAATTGATTTCAGATTACTTAAAAGATCGTTCTGGGGAAATAGATGCACATAATAGTAATCATGATATTGACAAATCTGTTTTAATAAACGGAAGAAACTTGACTAATTTTGGTGTGTTTAGAAAATACTTGCAAACGTATGTAGAAAATCATTCTGCTATTAATGAAGATATGACCTTAATGGTACGCCAATTAGAACCTACTCCACAAGGTATTCCGATGGAAATTTATGCTTTTAGTAAAGATCAACGTTGGGTAAACTATGAATATATAATGGGAGATATTTTTGATCATACTTTAGCTTCTGTAAAATATTTTGATTTGGAGATTTATGAGTTAGCAGTTGGTAAACCAGACTAATCATTTTTCAATCTGTCTCTCACAAACTCTACTTCGGTTTTTCCATGAGGTGCTGGTTTTCCATCTTCGCCTAAATTGACCATAATAATATTGTCAACGGTTAAAATCGTTTCACGAGTCATTTTGTTTCTAGCCTCGCATCTCATTGAAATTGATGATTTTCCAAATTTTACAATTTCAATACCTATTTCTACAATATCACCTTGTGTTGCAGAACTCATGAAATTAATTTCGGAAATATATTTTGTGACAATTTTAGAATTTTCGAATTGAATAATTGTATAAAGTGCAGCTTCTTCGTCTATCCATGCTAAAAGTTGTCCTCCAAATAATGTTCCGTTTGGATTTAAATCTTCAGGTTTTACCCATTTTCTTGTGTGAAATCTCATTGTTGTTTGTCGTTAAGCTGTTAAGTTGTTGTCAATGCTTCTACTATCTTATTCAAAGGTAAGGCTTCGTTCATATTATATCTATGAAAAAGTATCTATTTATAAATGTCAAAATCAGGAATGTTAATAACAACGTTAACAAGATGTTTTAGCTGTATTTCTATGTGATATCTAAATACTTAATTTTGAGATAATCCATAAATTTACTCATTATGACAACACGATCTAAAGAACTGCTATCCATTAGACCAGGAATTGCATCTGCAAGAATTTATGATGGTATGAGTGCAGAAGAATTATTTCAGAATAAAACATTACGTCCAATTATTAAGATGCAGCACAATTTGTTTATAGCTGTATTCAGTAACTACATTGCTAAACGTAAAAATGTGTTTTTTGATTTATCTCTTGAAAAACAATTGACTTATATAGACGCTGTTATTCAAAAAGACACGAAATTTAGGAATGCTTTAAAAGGCATGATTATAGGTCAGTTTACAGTTGAAGAATATGAACTTTATATCCAAAATTCTTCAGCTTTAAATAAACGTATGATGAACATTGTGAAAGAACGCTTAATTAATAGTGTCCAGTTATTTATAAGTAATCCTGAAGTTCAAATTGCTGTTTAAATTTAAAGCTAATCAAAAATTAATTTTTATTTAACATTAAGTAATGTTTATTTGATTAATTTTGAAACGTTCATTTCAAATAAAATGCCAAAGACAGAAGTTTTTAATAAAGAGTTAGTGCTTAATCAAGCCAGTGATGTTTTTCATACCAAAGGGTATAATGCAACATCTATGCAAGATTTGGTAGATGCTACAGGTTTGAACCGTTCTAGTATTTATAATTCATTTGAGAATAAACTAAATCTATATTTAGAATGTTTAAAAGTGTATCAGAATAAATATCAAAAAGCGACGTCATCCCTTTTGTTAAAAGCAAATTGTCCCTTAAAAGCCATTGATGCTATTTTTAAAATGTATTTATATGAAATTGTGAGAGATGAAGAAAACAAAGGCTGTCTCATAATTAATTGTAAATCTGAAATGGCCAATCAAGATTCAACAATTAATCATTTTTTAATGACTAATCAGAGTAATACAATTACATTATTAGAAGATTTGGTAGAAAAGGGACAAGAGAATAAAACCATTAACAAGAAGCAAACAGCAATACATTATGGTCTGTATTTGTTTTCTGCTATACAAGGATTTAGAATGACAGGTATTTTAATTAATGAAAAAGAGCAATTGCAAAGTATAATTAATACTACTCTGCAAAATTTAAAATAAATTTTTTAACTTAATTTGAAACGATTGTTTCAAATAAAACAAATAATTATGAATAAATTAAAAAACAAAGTTGCAGTAATAACTGGAGCAAACAGTGGAATTGGTTTAGCTACAGCCAAATTGTATTTAAAAGAAGGAGCAAAAGTTGTACTATCTGGAAGACGTAAAGAAGCTTTAGATGAAGTTGTAAAAAACTTAGAAGGAGATTTTATAACTGTAGTCGCAGATGTATCCATTGATAATGACAATAAGCGACTTATTAAAGAAGCTACAGATAAATATGGCAAAATAGATATCCTGTTTTTAAATGCAGGAATAGCACCACCTACTCCAACTACAGATATTACAGTTGAACATTATAATGAAATCTTTGATATTAATGTTAAAGGCCCAATTTTGGCAACAAAAGAAGCGCTACCGTATATTAATGATGGTGGATCAATTTTATTCACTAATTCTATTGTACACCAAAAAGGTTTCGATGGATTATCTATCTATTCAGCAAGTAAAGGAGCGTTAAGAGCTTATTCGCGTGTACTAACTTCTGAAGTTAAATCAAGAGGTATTAGAGTAAACTCTATTGCACCAGGACCAATAGACACACCTATTTATGGTAAAATGGGATTACCGCAAGATGTTGTAGAAGAAATGGGTAAAGGTTTTGCCTCGCAAGTTCCTTTAGGACGCTTTGGTACATCTGAAGAAGTGGCAAACGCAGCATTGTTTTTAGCTTCTGATGATGCATCTTATATTAATGGTATAGAATTGGAAGTTGATGGAGGATTGAGTCAAGTTTAGTCTTCTAATTTCAATTAATAAAAACTTAAAAGCCGAGCATATTGCTTGGCTTTTGTATTATAATAACGATTCTCCATTTAAATTAGTAGTAAGTACTTCGCTCATATAATTAAAGTATGGTCTCACAGTTTTAAAAGCAGTATTCACATCGTTTAGAAAACCATCTGCAAGAACTTCCTTATCTGTATATTTTTTTGTAAAAATGAATTGCTTTTTTCGGATTAAATCGATAGCAGAATGTTCTTTATCAAAACCTTTAGGTGCAGTTTTTAATTCGTCTCCTACAAAATTTCCCCAAGTAGATTTGAATGTTTTGTTCTTTAATATGTCTCGCATTTCGCTATCATCCATTTCAAATTCTTTTCTTATTCGTAACAAGTCTTCTTTATTTGGATCCCAAAAACCTGTCGCGATAAAGGATTCATTATTTGGTTGAATGTGTAAATAGTAACCACCTCTTAATTCGGGCTTTTTTCTTGCAAACGAACCTCCAAAATGGGTTTTATAAGGCAGTTTATTTTTAGAAAAGCGTACATCTCTATAAATTCTGAAGATTTTGATTTTTTCAATCTGATCGTGAGCACTCATTAATTCTCCTAAATGATTATATGCTATTTTTATCTTAGCTTCAATAGCTTTAAATTCTGGTTTGTTGTCATTAAACCAATCGCGATCATTATTTTTTTCAAGCTTTTTAAAAAAAGTAAACGTTTCTTTTGGGATGGATTGGCTCATAGTATTATTAATTTCTATAAAAATATGGAAAGCTTAATAATATTGTTTCATTTTTGTGAAATATATTGTTTGTTAACCGTTAAAACACCTAAAATCTTCGTTGGTTTTTGATGTATAATAATTTTGTTTAAAAAATTTTAAATAAGCTTGTGAGTTGTGAGATTTTTTCCTATCATGCACTACTTTTAAAACAGACATTATATTTTATGGGTAGACCAGCAACAAGACCAACAGCACTCAAGGACGGTTTCTATATCGAGATTAGAAATAAAGGCTCAAAATCGGGTGTAAAATTATACAGCGGAACTAAGTTACAGATGCATCGTGCTATAAAAATGTACGAACGTTCTAAGCAAATTGTCATTTTAGGCGAATCTGTTAACGGAAAATTTGTTGATAAAGAGCCTAAATTACATGTTGCAGGATAATATTCCTGACTCTTATTTTATCTTCCATTTCTTACGGAAATTTTCATTTTATAAATTTTTTCATACATTGTTGACAAATGAGGTACGCTTTTGTGCCTTAAACTAACTAATTAATCAACTTTATTATGACAAATTCAATGAACAAACCTCCTATTTGGTTTTGGATTGTAAGTGTACTTGCATTATTATGGAATAGTTTAGGTGTAATAGCATATTTAGGTAGAGCTTTTATGACAGATGAAATGATCGCTCAATTACCAACAGAACAACAGGCAGAATTTTTAGTAGAATATCCAGCTTGGTACACAGCAGCTTTTGCATTAGCGGTATTTTGTGGTGCTTTAGGATGTATTGCTTTATTGATTAAGAAGAAATGGGCACATATTCTATTTATTATTTCTGCATTGGGAGCAATTATTCAGCACACCTATTTATTCATGAATGTTGAAATGACAACAGAGACTCTAATTATGCCAATAATGGTAATTGTGGTTTGCCTATTTTTAATCTGGTTTGCTAAAAATGCGATTGTCAAAAACTGGATTGGCTAAAATATTAATAACCAACTAAATTTACACCAAATTAAACATCTAATATCGCAAATATATTGTTTCTTTTTTACTTACTTTTTATTAAAATTTTTTACCGTAACTAAGGCTATGCTAATAATTTTTAATTTCAATTAATCAAAAAATAATTCAATTTATTATTACAACATTTGATATTTAAATTGGTGTTAGAAGGTATAAGATTTTATTCTCGTACCTTTTTTTTATTCAAAATTCACAGAATGTAATATTAAGCCGGAAGCTGGAGCAATATAATCCATTACTTCAGTACTTTCATTTTGTAAGGTACTTTCAATGTAGTCTAATGTTACCTCTCCTCTGCCCAACTTTATTAAGCAACCAAACATTAATCTTATTTGATTTCGCATAAATCCTTTACCAGTCACTTTAAATACATAAGATTTTTCAGGAAAGAAATTGGCTGTATAAATAGTATTATCTAAAATTTCAGCAGATGCAATCGTTCTTATATATTCACCTTTGTCTGTTGCACGATAACAGTAGGTTTTAAAATTATGAGTACCTTCGAATAATTTGGCACCTTGTTTCATTAATTCAACATCAAGAGGTTCGAGGATTGTTGTTAAAATTGGTGCGCAAAAGGGGTGATTTTTTTGACCTTCTGAAAACACATAGTGGTATTCTTTTAATTTAGAATCTTGAATAACATTAAATGTCTTATCAACTTCTTTAATAGATAAAGCTCTTATATCTTGAGGTAAATTATGATTGAATAATTCTAAAAAAGCTTCAAAATCTGTAATTGGTTCGTTATAAATAAACAATTCCAAAGCGGCTTCATTAGCAGAAACCATAGCATCTGTTCTACCAGCTCCCAAAGTTTTGAATCTTATATCTTGAAGAATATACTTTAAGGTACGATCTATCATTAAATGTATCGTTTTTACATCGGGTTGTTTTTGCCAACCATGAAAACGATAACCTAAATATTGAATTTTTATGAGATAATAATAGCGTTTATCAAACATAGTAGCAAGAACGTAATTTTCTTTAAGATTCCAAAAACTAAACCTATTTAATAACCACTTTCTGAGTTTTAACCTGATTCTCGCTAGCTACTTTTACAATGTAAATTCCAGTACTTAATGGTGAAACATCAATGGTATTTGTAGTGCTAGATGTATTCAAATTAGCATTCAACACTAATCGACCCTGTATATCATAAACCTGAGCTTCTGTTTTACTACTTAGCAATCCATTAACTACTAACTCTTTTGGAATTGTTGTAGCATAAATGTGCAAGTTATTCAACTCGTTATCTTTAATAGATAAAGCTGTTGATGAATAACGAAGGTAAAAACGACCTGTTCCGTTTAATGCTGAGGATGGAGTAAACGTATAAACAGTATCATTTAATAACGTTATGGTATTTTCAAAAGTATCTTCTAAATACAGGTAAATATCAGTAGGTAATGAAGACGTTTCATCAATAGATATAGTTAACACTTCATTAGCATGAACTTTTATTCCTATCGGAACAACAACATTATTAAAATCATCATAAGGTAAAGACTGAATTGCTATATCTAAACCTGTATTATCTTCAACTAGATTAGAAAATATGGAATATTCAGAAGCACTTCCTAAATAAGAACCAGCATCATATCCAATATCTAAACCTCTTGTAGTACCTTCAATAAAATAGATTTGTGTAGAAGCACTGTTAGATGCACTATTCAAATTTAATTTGGATAATGCCACATTAGTTGAAGAATTTCTCCCTGAAATAAAATCATCTGAAGATCCTGTGGTTCTCATTGCTGTTGTAAAATCTACCAATCCTCCGCCTCCAATAGATTTAGATTTTACGAAGAAAGCTTGACCAGGAGCAAGTAACTCCGTAATAGTTCCATCTGCTATTGTGGCTAAATTCCATACAGTCCAACCATTTGTGGTGTCTCCATCATAACCATAAATGGCTTGATAAGCACTATTTGGATCAAATTCACCAGAATTCACAGCAAAGAATGTAGCAAAATCTATATAAGAAGGATATGGGTTTCCAATAAGGTTCCATCCAGAACCAGCTGCTGCTGGAGAAATTGGAACATCTAAAACATCGTTAGTTCTAACAGTACCTGTAAATGTTAATGCGCTTCCATCAGTTGTCGCAGCTCTATAACCAATTCCAGCATCAATAATAGTAGATGTATTTGCCGTTGCATCATAATTTTGATAAGCTCCAGTACCCGTATCATATGGCGCAAACGCTCTAACTGTTCCAGATGAAGCTAAATTAGAATTTGCAATATCAAAAGTTTCAAAAGTTTGACCAACAACAGGAGCAGAAATCAAATCGTTAGTTCCCACAGGACCAACTTGAGAAACGTATTTATTGTAATTTACGGTTCCTGTAATGGTTCCGTCAGATATTAAGCTTGAAAATAATTGTGAAGTAGAATTCAAATCTACAGTATTTGCAGTAAGAGTCACTCCAGAGTCAATAGTTAAAGCTGCACCAGGATTTACTGTTATGGTATTACAATTGGTATTTGTAGAAATATTTGCGATACCAGCATCTACTACAATAGCATCACTTAAAGTGGCTACACCAACAGGATTGCTTGGCAGCCAAGCATTATTATATGTATATGTCGTTCCGCCTACTAAAGGCTTAACGTAAATAGTATAATCTTCAGACTGACCATAACCTAATGAGGCGTAACAAGCAGAATTTAATACTCCAAGACCATATCTATCATCTAATTCAGTAATTAAACGGATTCTTACATAGTCTCCATAAGGAATAGTTGTTGGATAAGTTAAAACAACAGGAACAGTACTATTGCCAGGTATATCTTCAGATAAATGCTGTTGCTCTGCATTATCATTAAAATCTCCATCATCATTCCAATCTATCCAAATACCTAATTGACTAAAATTAACCCATAAATCAACATTGATAGTATTAGACATAGATGTGTCAATTTCAAAATAATCGCTACAATCAATAGCACTATAATCAATATTACCTCCATCACCACCAGTTGTGTTAGAATTAACCGTTATTCCATTTAATTCTACACTAACTATACCAGCTGAGTTTGTAAGATTAGTAGCCGTATTTATATTACATACAGCAGTTGGAGGTGCGTAAGTTGGGTCTGGAGCAATTGCTCCTTTAGATTCTGTTACAATTAATGTGCTTTCCATCGCTGCTCTTGCTCTAGTCTTTTGATCATTGGTAAGAAGATCAGCACAATTATAATAGCTCATTATATTGTTTATAGTGTTGTTATCTATCCATGGATTTCCTGTACAACTATTATTTACAGGACATGAACTTGTTTCTCTTTTATGTGGTACAGTATCTGCACAACCGTCACTGTCAACTCCTATGGTATTATTTGCTGGACATACATCATCGTAGATTCCGTCATCTATAGGGTCGTCACCTTGAAATGTATGAAATAAGTTAAAAAAATGGCCAACCTCATGTACAACAGTACTATTATCTCCGTTAGAATTGAGTCCCCAACCATTTGTATTACCAGGATCATAACCAAAAACTGTGGACATCATTACAGAACCATGAAAATTTGCATTATCGTTATAAAAATAGGCATAACCCTGAAAGCCAAACCCTCCATTATTTCCATCTAATTCCGTAACAATCCAAACGTTAAAATAATCGTTTTGTGGCCAACTACTTAATGCTACAATATCATTATAACTTGCTCCATTAGAATTCTGAACATTTACACCAAAATTTGAATATCCAGCTAATGATGTGGCATCAATTCTATTAATCCCAGTTGTTGCGTTACAACTAGGATCTCTTTTAGCAAGTACAAACTCTATTTCAAAATCTACAGGACTGTTTGGTGTCTGTCCTCTATAATAGTCATTAAGATTATCTATACTACTCTGAATTTGAGCTGTAGAAATGTTAGAGTCAGTCCCAATAGGTTCACCTAAATGCAATACGTGTACTGCAACTGGTATTGTTAATACAGAACCTGCCATTTTTGAAAAGTTCTTATTTTTAATAGCTTTTTGAATTCTTTTTTCAGCAGTTTTTTCCAATTCAACAAAATTTGAATCCAGAAGTAGTTCTTCCCTCTGGGAATCAAATCCACATTGCTGAGCATTAGAAATATTAAAAATGAAAACGATAACTAGAAGTATAAGTAGCGATTTTAGGTGTTTCATAAGTTTAGGGTTATTAAGTTAACATCGCCAAAATACATTATATATAGAATAAATAGATTAAATATTATAATTAATCGTTAAACAGTTGATTTTTGTAGTATTTATACTAAAATATTTTTATATCTCGTCACAACTGTTATACCAAATTAAACATGAAATGTCGTATAGGAAACGAAGTTGCTTTTTTGTTCTATGACGCTGTGATCTATTTTCATAGCCTTAGTTACGGAAATTGTGAACAAGAAAATAGAACGGAAAATGAACGAGTTTGAATGCGATATTTCATGTTTAAATTGGTATTATATATTGCTCAGTTTAGCCCACAAAAAAAGCCCTCTTGATTTCTCAATAGGACTTTTTTAGCATCGCTTATTATTTTTTACATTATCTTAAATGCACATTTATTGGTTTCCAAGGATAATAGGCATTCCACTATCACCAGAACCAATTACAATGACTTTACTATTTTGTGACTCAGATAGTTTTACTGTAGCTTCGATTCCTTTATCTTGAAGAATCTTATCTGTTAATGATGCACTAAGAATTCTATTTGATTCTGCTTTACCTTTAGCTTCAATAATTACTTTTTCAGCCTCTTTTCTTGCACTTTCAAGTCTAAACTCATATTCTAAAGATTCTTGCTCTTGCTTTAATTTACGCTCAATAGCTTCTTTAATTGTAGGAGGCAAAGTTACATCTCTTACTAATACCTCATTTAATTGAACAAATTGTTTATCAAGTATTTTCTTAGTTTCTTCATAAATTTCAACTTGAATAGCATCACGTTTAGTTGAATACAAATCGTCTGGAGTATAACGTCCAATAACACTTCTTGCTGCACTACGAATTGCAGGTTGTATAACACGCTGTAAATAGCCTTGTCCTAAAGATTGGTGCAAATTACCTAACTGATTATAAACAGGTTCGTACCACGCTGAAGCGTCAATTTGAATTTCCAAACCGTTTGAAGATAATACTTTCATTTTTTCAAAAAGCTCTTGCTGACGTACTTCATAAATATAAACTTTGTTCCAAGGTGCTACAATATGAAACCCTTCTCCCATTGGTGGCTCATCTACTACAACACCATCTCCAAAAGTTTTAAATAGCACTCCGGCTTCACCAGAATCTATTGTAACAGCTGATTTGGCTACTACTATCACTAATAACACCACTCCAATTAAAATTGGTAATCCAATCTTTGGTAATTTATCCATTTCTCTTTTTTTATTTAAATTAATCCGTTATATTTTCTAATAAACCACTCTGCAAATAGGCTCAGTGCTATTAAGCCAAGTAGATATTTCCAATCTATCAAAGGTACGATATTTTTAGTGCTTTTTTGAATGGTTGCGTAGCGATTATCGTTAAGTAAATTATCGATTAATAAACTTCCTTGCGAAGCAAAGTAAGCTTCACCACTACTATTATTCGCTATAGCTTCAAGTTTAGCTATGTCAGCATTTAAAAATTGTTGCTCCACATTATATTCTAAAACTTGAAAACTGCCAGAAGCAGCAACAGATTCCGAATTATGCTTTATTGTAAAATCATATAATCCAGCATTGATTCCGCTTAAATCTACTGTGTAATTTCCATTATTAAGTAAAAGTGGGACTTCTCTAAGGCTTTCATCTTCCTTATTTTTTAGGACAATACTTAGAGAAGCCGAATTATCAAATTCAAAATTTTTGTTGAAGTACTGTGCTGTTATAATAACATCATCATTTCCGTTATAGAATGATTTGTAGTCAATATTAAGTCGTTTTCTTTTTTTGTTGGAGCTTAAATATTGAACCAATTTATTTATAAACTCATCAAATCCATTGAAACTATTGGTGTTGAGATAGGATTGCGCTCTCCATCTCCAAATATCTTCTCCATTTAGAATAGCGTGTTTTGTATTGTTAGCTTCAAATGTGGCTAATAGAATATCTTCTGTTGTAATTCCGTTTATGGTTTTATACAATAGAGTTTCGTGAGGCACTGAAATTTGAAGTGCTCCAAACTCTGACTTTAATGGTGGAAAGCTATTAAAATCGAGGTTTTCTACAATGAAAGTTCCATAGTTTTTATTAAGACTTGGTTGATAGTTTTCCGTTTGATTTGTTATGGTCTGTTTAAAATAGTCTTGGTTTGCATCAAGTATATTCCAATTGGTCGTTGTGCCAGAAATGATGAAAGAATTGATTTTTTGTTCCTTTATTTCTTTTAAAATTGAATTAAAGTTATTATTAGGATGATACAATATAACCAATTGAAAATCATTAATTTTACTCAAATAATCTTTTGGCTTTATGATTGAAACACTTCGTTGTTCGTTACTTTCAATTGCTTTTTTTAATGCTCCTAAATCTGGATGCATTCTGTCATAAACTAAAGCGATATTTGTTTTTTGGTCTATAACTTCAACACCAAAATTCTTAGAATTATTAACTTTATTCTTTTCATTATCTAAAGCAACCAGCTCTACTCTATATGTTTTTACACCAACGCTATTCGCTATTAAAGCCGTTGAAACAATCTCAGAAGATTTAGAAACATTAAACTGAAGTGTTTTTCTGAATACCACAGAATTACCCGACCAAATTTTAAGTTCTGTGTTTACGGCTTCCTTTCCGCTATAATTGGCAATAATCTCTACCGGAAACTTATTCTTTAGATAGACATAGCGATTTACATTGAGTTGCTTAATGCTTAAATCTGAATACACCATAGAATCGCCAAGAATAATAGGATAAATAGGTTGTTTAATCCCTTTTGCTATATAGCTATAGTCGGAACCGTAGGTTTGATTCCCATCACTCAACACCACAATTGGTGCTGTTTGGTTGGCATAAACTTCACCAAATTGTTTTAAAGCTAAGGCTAAATTAGATTGACGCTCATTAAAGTTTAAACTATCTAAAGTATTTACAGATTTACCAAAACTATAAGTCTGAATATTGAAACGTTCATTTAATTCTGAATTACTCTGTAATGAACTAACCACTTCCCTAGCCTTTTCATTTTGTTTTAAATAGGAAACAGATTCTGAATTATCAACAGCAATAACTAATATTGGTTTTTCATCGAAATAGGTAAAGGATTCAAATTTTGGATTGATTAGCAATAGTAATATGCTAAAGATTGAAATTGCTCTCAATGCTGTGAGCAAATATTTTAGCTTAGGCTTTAATTTCGATTTATACAAATACTGAAACAGCGCTAATAAAAGCGCTGTAATTGCAGCTATTGTTATATATATTATTGTTGTATTTTGCATTAAGGTAAATTACTGTTTTTCAAAATCTTGCTAAAAACTCTTAAGCTGTTAAAACTGCGATTTTTGAATTCTTGTAGTCTTTTTTATTACGTGTAATAATTACATCAATTTGATTCTCAAGAGCAGAATAGTATTGCAATTCATCTTCAAAATCTGGAAAACTATCATCGCTCAAAGCGAGTTCAGTTATTTTATCATCCAAAGATAAGGTTTTAATAAGAACTTTGAGCTTTCTTAAAATAGCTCTAGCTTCTTTTACAGAAGTTAGTTTCGTTAAAATATAATTGGTATTTACGAATGTTAAAGATAAAATTGATAATTCCAATTCCTTTTTATCTACCCTAGAAAACAAACCTGCTGCTTCATCATAGAATTCTTTTCGTTTAGAAAGTAAGTCTATCACTATGTTAGTGTCAATCAATAATCTGCTTATTTGTGTTTTTCTATTAAATAGTCGGCATAAGCATCTGTAGCATCAAAATCATCATCAAGAGAAATTACGCCACTCAAACTTTCTACTAAAGGTGTAATGTTCGATTCTTTTTTTTCTGCTTGGTCAACATCATTAAGTAGGATTCGATTAATTTTGTTTATTATATTCTGTAAATGACCATTTTTAATATTTTTTGCCATCTAGTTTTGTTTTCAACTTTTCAAAATCGTACATTCTTACGCCTAAAAATGTATGTATATATATATCTAATTCATAGGAACTTCAATTATAATTAATTCTGATGTATTTATTGACTTAATTGAAAATTGATCAGTTTCAGAAATACCAATAGCATCTCTATTTGTAAGTGCGTTACCCTCTACTTCTACTTTGCCTTCAACAACGAAAATATATATTCCATTGTTTTCTGATTTTAGGTTTAAATCTATTGACTTATCAAAATCCAAGGTAGTTCTATAGACATAAGCTTGTTGACTAATTGGTAAGGCATATTCTTCTAATTTATCTTTAGGAGCAACTACAGTTTGTAGTTGATTCTTTTTTCCTTCAACTGGAAATTTTTGCTGTTCATAATTAGGCATTACACTCATTTCCTCTGGAATTATCCATAACTGAAGAAAGTTTACTTCATCTGTTTTGCTATCATTAAATTCTGAATGTGTTAAACCTGTTCCTGCGCTCATCACTTGCACTTCTCCAACTTCAATAGCACGTTTATTTCCCATATTATCTTTATGTGAAAGAGCTCCTTTTAATGGAATTGAAATAATTTCCATATTCTGATGTGGATGCGTACCAAATCCCATTTTGGGTTGTACTACATCATCATTAAATACGCGTAACATTCCAAAATTGTTACGTTCTGGATTTTGATAGCTTGCAAAGCTAAATGAATGGTAAGATTTTAACCAGCCATGATCTGCTTGACCTCTTGTGTTTGATCTATGCATTATTGTTTTCATAATATTGCCTGCGAAATTGGGTAATTTATTAATGTTTATTTAAGATGAGATTTCTCGTCACTCATTCTTCGTTCTGTCGAAATGACAAAATCCTCTAATTTGCTGGAAGAAATCCCATTTTACCCATTTGGTAATCTCTCATGGCTTCCATAATTTCTGTTTGTGTATTCATTACATACGGTCCATAGGTGGAAACTGGTTCGTTAAATGGCTCCCCAGACAAGAATAGTAACAGGCTATTTTCATTAGTTTCAATTGAAAAATAGTCTCCATCTTGATTAAATTGAATCGTTTGGTTTTTATCCAATTCTAAGGTTGTTGCTCCATTTACTTTTACTTTCCCTTTTAATAGATATAACATCCCTTGATGTGTGTTTGAAAATGAAATGGTTTGCTTTCCTCCTGTTTTTGCTTCAATCATAAAAACATTGACTGGAGTTTGCGTTGCAATTCTACCATAAGTTTGATTTAGTTCTCCAGCGATTATTCTAGTTTCTATTTTACCATCTTCTGAAGTTACGATTCTAAAATCTTCATGCTTAGCATGCTGATAATTAGCTTCAATCATCTTCTTTTCAGCTGGAAGATTTAACCATAGTTGAATCCCTTCAATCGTTCCTCCTTTTTCTATTAAATTTTTTGTTGGCCCTTCAGCATGAATAATCCCTCGACCAGCTGTAGTCCATTGCACATCTCCTGCTTTTACTATACTTTTATTTCCTAAAGAATCGCGATGTAATTGCTCACCTTGCACCAAAAATGTAATAGGTTCAAACCCTCTATGTGGATGTGGTCCTAAATCAAATGGATTACTTTTTTCGTTTATTTTATATGGTTCATAATGATGTAATAATATAAATGGATCCACCATATCTATTAGTTGTGTTGGTAATGGTTGACGTAATCTTATTGATCCCATATTAACGAAATCGCTTCGTCCTACTGTTTTTATTGTATTTAGTTTCATATTATTATTCTTTCATTAAAATACTTTCCATGGAAAGTATTTGGTTAAAAAAACACGTTTGTGTTTCTCTATTGAGATTCCTGCTTTTACAGAAATTTATTATCGCATTTTATCTAGCAGATTACTTAATACTTCTGCTTCTGCTTCATTTAAATTTTTAAGCAAATCTTTATTTAAATTTTTAGGTATTGATTCTAATAATTCTATTCCTTGGTTAGTAATTGCTATTTTAACAACGCGTCTGTCAAGTTCAGACGGCAAACGAACAATATAATTTTTAGCACAAAGTTTATCCATTAATCGTGTAGCATTTGGTGAGCGTTCTAACATTCTATCTTTAATGGTTTGCACATTTAATGCTTCTCCTGCTCCTTTCAAAATCCTAAGAATATTATACTGCTGTGGTGAAATTCCAAAATCTTTAAAAAATTCGTTTTGACAGCTTGTAATCCAATTAGCGGTATAAATTATATTGAGCAATGCCTTTACTCTATTATTTTCAAATTTTGAATTTATATCTTTTGCTAAATCTCCCATCTTTTTAGTATTCAGTTTTCAGTCTTATACTCTTGCGCAAAAACATCTAATTTATATTAAACTCTCAGCGAACTGCTCTACTTCTTCTAATAATTGATTGTTCAATTCCGCGTTTGTAATTTTTCCTTCAGAAAAATTATCATTGAAAGTTGGCAAGCTAAAACTACCAACTATATTTCCTCCCATATACCCAAATCGTCCTTTAGCAATTTCTAATCCTGTTGCACCACCTCTAGCTCCTGGTGATGTTGCCATCAATAACATTGGTTTATCGCTCCATAATTTTCCATCAATTCTAGACATCCAATCAAATAAATTCTTAAATACTGTTGCATAAGTTCCATTATGTTCTGCCAATGACAAAACGATTCCTTCAGTTGATTTAATTATATCTAAAAACTTATGTGCATTATCTGGAATACCATCAGAAAGTTCTAAATTCATGCTATATAATGGTAACTCAAAATCATTTAGATCTAAAGTTACTACTTCTACTCCACCTATTAACGATGCTGCATAAGTTGCTAATTTTTTATTTATTGAAGTTTTACTATCACTTCCTGCAAATGCTATTATGTGTTTCATGTGACTATATTTATTTAATATTATAGTACAAATATACAATAAAAAAATAATATATTCCAAGGAAATTAATTCCATGTGATATTATTTTGCAAAGTATTCACTTTTTATACATCAATTGGTTTTGTAAATTCGTACAAAACAATTTCACATACATGGATATCAAATTCAACATAAACGAAGACCATAATAAGCTCCTACTATCCGATTTAAAAAAGCGTTTCGCTAAAGTAAAATTAGGTGGTGGACAAAAAAGTATTGATAAGCATCGCAGTAAAGGAAAAATGACAGCTCGTGAGCGTGTTGATTACCTTTTAGATTCTAAGGCAAAATCAATAGAAATTGGTGCTTTTGCTGGTGATGGTATGTACGAGCAATATGGTGGTTGTCCCTCTGGAGGAGTTGTTGTAAAAATGGGTTATATAAAAGGAAAACAATGTATTGTTGTTGCTAATGATGCTACAGTTAAAGCTGGTGCATGGTTTCCTATTACTGGAAAAAAGAATCTACGTGCTCAAGAAATTGCCATAGAAAATAGATTACCTATTATATATTTGGTTGATTCTGCTGGTGTTTTTCTACCAATGCAAGATGAAATTTTCCCAGACAAAGAACATTTTGGACGTATTTTTAGAAATAATGCAGTAATGAGTAGTATGGGAATTACTCAAATTGCAGCAGTTATGGGAAGTTGCGTTGCTGGTGGAGCATATTTACCAATTATGAGTGATGAAGCTTTAATTGTAGATAAAACTGGAAGTATTTTCTTAGCTGGAAGCTATTTGGTTAAAGCTGCTATTGGTGAATCTATAGATAATGAAACTTTAGGAGGTGCGACTACACATTGCGAAATTTCTGGTGTTACAGATTATAAGGCCAAAGATGATAAGGATGCTTTAGATAAAATAAAGTCTATTGTTGATAAAATTGGTGATTTTGATAAAGCTGGTTATAATAGGTCTGAATCAAAGAAACCAAAAGAGAATCCACAGGATATTTATGGTATTCTTCCAAAAAGTAGAGCTGACCAATATGATATGAAGGAAATTATTAAGCGATTAGTTGATAATTCTGAATTTGATGAATACAAAGAAGATTATGGTAAAACTATAATTACTGCTTATGCCAGAATTGAAGGTTGGGCTGTTGGTATTATTGCAAATCAACGAAAATTAGTAAAAACCAAAAAAGGCGAAATGCAATTTGGTGGAGTAATTTATAATGATTCAGCAGATAAAGCAACACGTTTTATTGCAAATTGTAATCAGAAAAAAATTCCGTTGGTATTTCTTCAAGATGTTACTGGGTTTATGGTTGGAAGTAAATCTGAACACTCAGGAATTATAAAAGATGGAGCAAAAATGGTAAATGCTGTTAGTAATTCCGTGGTGCCAAAATTCACAATTATATTAGGAAACAGTTATGGTGCAGGAAATTATGCCATGTGCGGAAAAGCATACGATCCAAGATTAATTGCAGCTTGGCCAAGTGCAGAATTAGCGGTTATGAGTGGGAATTCTGCTGCAAAAGTGTTACTTCAGATTGAAACAGCTTCGCTTAAAAAGAAAGGTGAAACGATTACTAAAGAGAAAGAGGAAGAATTATTTAATAAAATAAAAGATAGATACGATGACCAAGTATCTCCTTATTATGCAGCTTCTAGGATTTGGACTGATGGTATTATTGATCCATTAGATACCAGAACATGGATTTCTATGGGAATTGAAGCTGCCAACCATGCGCCTATTGAAAAGCCTTTTAATATGGGAGTTTTGCAAGTTTAAGATTTTATTAAATTATGAATGAAATGAATAAAAAAAGAGCGCAAATTGCGCTCTTTTGAAATATGATATTAATGCGTTAAACCTTCTCGCTTAGCTTTCTTTTCTTCTTTCATTTCTTTAAAACGCTCTATTGCCGAACCAAAAATCCAGTAAGGAACCACAAAGGTTAAAAGGAAAATCATTAACCAAAACCCAATAGTTAATATGGTTAAAAATGCTAAAAATCCTAAATATTGATCAAAGTCGAACATAATTTTTGTGTCGTTTACGTTTTGTTAGTACAAAGATATAACCAATTAATAAGTTTTACAATATATAATACCAATTAAACTTCAAAATAATCGATTAAATTCGTTTCTTTTCTCTTTTTATTTCAATAGAAAACAGAACCGTAACTAAAGCTATGCTTATGTTTTATATATCCTAAAAAGAGAAAATAATTCAAATTTATTCTCAATCATTTCAAAATTTATTTGGTATAAACCTAGTTTTATTAACAGGAAATGAACAAAACTTAGTTTATAGTACAAACTAAGCTTGCAAATTCTTTACATGATAATCTACTAAACCTTCAATTGGTCGTCTTACAAAATTACCAACTTTAAACCCTAATTCTTCAGCAACTTGCTTAATTTCTTCTTGTGCAAAAAATGCGATAGAACCAGCAAAGTGCACTGGAATACCCTTTTTTAATTCATCTTTATACTGAAGAATCATATTTTCAGCAAAAAGACGAATTCCTTTTGTGATGATATTACTAATATATTCTGAATCTTTGTTTATAAACATAAACTCCGCATGATCTGCCAAATATGCACTAGGATTGGTTTGTTTGTATAAGTTATATTTAATAAAATCAGCGTCTAAATTATGCTTATGAGCAAATGCGACTTTTATAGTATCTGGCATTTTATTAAAGTAGTAGTCTCTAATTAATTGTTTGCCAAAATAATTTCCGCTAGCATCATCCATTAAAATAAATCCAAGACTAGACACACGTTGTTCTAATTCTTTACCGTCATAGTAACTACAATTAGAACCAGTACCTAATATACATACCACAGCAGCCTCTTCGTTAGAATTAATACATGCTCTTACTGCAGCATAGGTGTCTTCTCTAACTTCAACCAAGGCATTTACAAAATATGATTCTAATATCGTTTTTAACAACAATGTTGGTTTATCAGTACCGCAACCTGCTCCATAAAAATACACATGAGTAACATCATTAGCAATTGCCATTAATTCTTTGCTCTTACGTATTATTTTATTGAGCTTCTTTTCTGCAACAATCGCTGGATTTAAACCTTTGGTTCTTATTTTATCAACGGCTTGATTTCCGCTTGCGTCTATTGCAATCCAGTCGCATTTTGTAGAACCACCATCTGTTATTAAAATCATAATGTCTAAAAATTAAAAATTCCGCAGATATGACTACAACAACCTACGGAATATTAGAATTAATACTATATTATTATAAGTTATTTACCTTTTGAGCTAAATCAACTAATTTGTTTGAGTATCCAAATTCGTTATCGTACCAAGATATTAATTTAAAAAACTTAGAGCTTAATTCTATTGAAGCGTCTGCATCAAAAACACTAGTTCTTTCTTCACTAACAAAATCTTGAGATACTACAGCATCTTCTGTATAACCTAAAACACCTTTCATAGAACCATCTGCTGCTTTTTTCATTGCTGCTTTAATGTCTTCTAAAGATGTATCTTTTTTTGTTCTAACTGTTAAATCTACAACAGAAACATCTACAGTTGGGACTCTAAATGCCATACCTGTTAGTTTTCCATCTAATTCAGGAATTACTTTACCTACTGCTTTTGCAGCTCCTGTAGAACTTGGGATGATATTATTAAGAGCAGAACGTCCTAAACGGTAATTTTTACGTGAAGGTGCATCTACAGTAAATTGTGTAGAAGTTGCTGCGTGAATGGTTGTCATTAACCCTTCTTCTATACCAAAGTTATCTTCAATTACTTTTGCAATTGGTGCTAAACAATTAGTTGTACAAGAGGCATTAGATACAATAGTGTCACTAGACTTTAACTTACTATCATTTACTCCCATTACAAACATTGGTGCATCTTTACTTGGCGCAGAAATAACAACTTTTTTCGCTCCACCATCAATATGATATTGTGCTGTTTCTAAAGTTGTAAAAATACCTGTACATTCTGCAACAACTGTTGCTCCTACTTCATCCCATTTTAAGTTTTTTGGATCTCTTTCTGCTGTTACACGAATTGTTTTTCCGTCTACAACTAAGTGACCATTCTTTACTTCAACTGTACCACCAAATCTTCCGTGAACTGAATCGTACTTTAATAAATACGCTAAATGCTCTACATCTAATAAATCATTGATTGCTACAACATCTACGTCATTACGCTTTACTGTTGCTCTAAAAACAATTCTTCCTATTCTACCGAATCCATTGATTCCTAATTTTAAATTTGCCATTTCTCTATTATTATTTTAATTTTTGTTCGTTATTAAATAGACATTATTTCTGAAACTCTAAGAAGCTCCATATTAATTTTTGACTTTCCTTTTACGGCTTGGTCAAATGGTGTGAGATCTATAATGTCATTTTTAAGACCTACCATATAATTACTTTTTCCTGTTATTATACTTTCTACTGCTTTTACTCCCATTCTACTTGCTAACACACGATCGAAACAAGATGGTGCTCCACCACGTTGCATGTGTCCAAGAACAGAAACTCTTACTTCGTATTCAGACATATTTTCATCAACATAGTCTTTAAGTTCAAAAACACTTTTACCTATTTTATCTCCTTCAGCGACAACCACAATACTAGATGATTTACCAGATTGTTTACTTCGTCTTAAAGACTCCACTAATCTATCTAAACCTAAATCTTCTTCAGGAATTAAAATCTCTTCTGCACCAGCACCAATACCTACGTTTAATGCAATATGACCAACATCACGTCCCATAACCTCAACAAAGAATAAGCGATTATGTGAACTTGCAGTATCTCTAATTTTATCAATAACTTCTACAACTGTATTTAAAGCTGTATCGTAACCTAAAGTATGCGTTGTTCCAACAATATCATTATCAATTGTTCCAGGAATTCCCATTACAGGAAAATCGAATTCTTGATTAAATATCATTGCGCCTGTAAAACTACCATCTCCACCAATTACAACAAAAGCATCTATTTCTGCTTTCTTTAATTGTTCATGCGCTTTCACTCGTCCTTCTTTTGTTCTGAATTCTTTTGAACGTGCAGATTTTAATATGGTTCCTCCTTTATTGATTATTCCTTTTACACTACGAGCATCCATTTCAATAAAATCTCCATCAATCATACCTTCATAACCTCTATAAATACCAAAGCATTTTATATCATGAAAAGCACAAGCCCTTACTACAGATCTAATCGCAGCATTCATTCCTGGCGCATCTCCGCCAGAAGTTAAAACTCCTATTTTTTTAATTGTATGCAGCATTCTCTAATTTGTTTACAGTAAAATTAAGAAACATTACATACAAAAATGTGACTATTATCATAAAATAGTCAGCGATAAAACAATTCAAACGTTTTCGTTAATAAGTATTTTAATAAATAGGAAGAATTTGAGAGTTTAAGACTTCGTTTTTGTCTTTTCTTCCTTCATTGTCATGTAGTCTGGCATTAAATTTTCGTCCTCTTTTTTCTTTTTTTCTTTCTCTTTCCTTACTTTTTTGTCTTTTCTATTTTTACCCGAAAAGATAATTTGAAGCAACTCTTTAAAAGAATCAAATTCTACATTGTAAGATATACCAACACCTTGCGTATAGCCTATTTCTTCACCAAAATTCCTAATACTATTTTCTCTATTAAAAACTTTGGCTCTTAGTGTACCATCTTCATTTAACAATAAATCTATTTGCACGTCTCCATTAATAACGGTTTGGCTGGCACTCCCAAATGGTACACCAACCTTTCCGTTTACTAATATTTTATCACTTATTTTAGTTTGAAGTGTTACACCTACAGTCGAATTAGTCTGTAATTCTGGTGTGTCTTGTCCTAATTCTAAATCTAAAGAAACATCTAAATTGCCATTACCAGTACCAAAGAGATTATTTACAATACCTGTAAGACGCTCTGAGATTGTACCTGTAAAATTTGCACCTCTAACTCCATTGGAAAAACCTCCTGTTGCTAGGAATATTAAGGCTTGATTGTTTCGCTCGTCTCGTGATGATAATCTATAATCTAGCTCAGATTTAACCGTAGAACTTACATTTGGAAATCTAAAATCGAATTGTGGATCTGGTTGTTCTAATTTTCCGGTAAGATGAATTTCTACTTCTACATCAATACTTTGGTTAATAGGGTTATCTAATAAAACCGATGGATTAGCATCACCTTCATACACTGCTTTAAGATTTAGCTCTGCATTCATGGGGTCGCCTTCCCAAACAATACTTCCACCTTGCTCAACCTTAAATTTCTTTTCTACAAAACCTCCATATTTAAAGTTATAAAAGCCTTCATAAACCACAAAATCTCCCCACATATTAAATGTACCATTCGTATTGATTAAAAAGTTCAAACCTCCTCTTCCTCTACCTCTAATTGTACTTCCTGCTTCCTTATCTATTACAATTTCGATAACTGCATTTTCGTTAACATCTAAATCAAAATCAAGTAATAAGCCTTTAACCTCTATGGTTTGTGAAATTTCACCATTTATCCGTGCTAATTTTTCTTCGGGACTTAGAAAATGAATAAAAGAATTATCTCCAAAACTTTCGGAATCATTTAGTGGAATAAAAAACTCTGTTCCTGCTTCAGTTCTACCTTCAATTACCTTTATAACTAATTGATCTGTTGGTCCTTTTATTTCAGCTGTGCCTGAGATAAATCCTGTTCCATAATATAATTCGTCTTCAGATTCTTCGGTATTTAAAACCAAAAGTCTATCTGTGGTAAGTTCTAAGCCAAGTTTCCAATCTCTAAAATTATTATGCCCAATAAAACCATTTAAATTTCCTTTAGAGAAGTATTTAGAATCTGTCATTGCGACATTATTAAAAATAAATTGCTGACCTCGAAGTGACACCTTAGAATCAAAATCAAAACCATAATCTACATTAAGATACGGAATAGACAAACCTGCTCTATCTAGTAATAACTCTCCATAAATAGCTGGCTTTTTTAAGCTGCCTGTAACGTTTGCATAACCAGAGACCAAACCTCTAATATTATTAATTACACCTTCTCCCAAAGGGTTTAACGGATCTAGTAAAAATTCTTCGAAAACAACATCTAAATCTATTTTTGGATTCTTCTCGGCAACATCAATAGTTCCTTTTGCGTCTAATGATTTAAGGTTATCGTTTACTAAAGTGACATCTACATTATAATTAGTAATAGAATTATTTCCTTCTATATTAGCTCTAAGATTCCCTAAATCGTAGTCATTTACAAAAAGACCACTCACTTCTACATTAGATTTTGGTAAGTAAACACCATTCTTTTGAATCACATCGAGCTTACCATTTACAATACCTTTTAAAGCTAAACTATCTATTCGAGGTGTGATCTTAACGAGTTGAACATCTTTAAAATCAACATTAAAATCTTTGTTAGTGGAATCCTTTATTTTACCTGAAAGCAAAATCTCTTCGTTACCTTGTGTAATTTTAATTGGAAAAATATCGAAAGCCTTAAACGCTCTATCAAAACGTATTTTATTTAAGGTGTCTTTCTGAGAGTTTAACAACCAATCATAACCTTTAAAGTGAACATCTGATTTTCTAATACCAACGACTGATTTATTTTCTTTATCAATGGTGTAAAAGAGATTCAAGTTAAAATCATCTGCATTATTTTTTCCACCTTTAAATTCAGATTTAATTAATAAGGTATCACGTTTAGTAACATTAATAAGACTGAATTGAGACGCATTGTAAATACCTGCATTAAGACTATCTATTTCAATATAGGTATTAAATAACGGATTGCTATTATCTATACTAACATTGATATTATTGGCAAAATAATCCTTGAATTTAATTTCGGGTGAATTAAAGGTTAGTTCAAACCCTTTTTCGTCTGTTTCTATTCGTCCTTCAATAAACGTGTTTTTCCCTAGTGTTAAATCTTTAAAAAACACAGCTGCAATTTTAGAATAAATATTAAATCTAAAATTGAGATACTGGCCTTCATCTACCACATTTGGTATATAATTTGTATAAATACTTCCAACGGAATTCTCTATCAATCCTAAAATATCTTTAGTTTTAAACTGACCAGAAATTTTCCCATTGATGATATCTGGAGAGCTTATAGCAATGGTTCGCTCATTATCGCTAAACGAAGACACAATATCAAAATCTTGAAAGCTGTAATTACCATCTTGATTTTTATAAGTTGTATTGTTTATGTTAATTGCTCCACTAACATTATCAAAACTAGATCCTGTGGCTGTCATGCTCACTAAACCTCTAAATTCTGAAATGTTATCTCGAGTTATAAAATTTAATTTATTAAGGTTAGCATAACCTACTTTTGCTTTAAAATCGAACTTTTTTATCTCCTCAGAAAAATCTACCAATCCATTAAAATCGAGTTGTAAATTAAGATCCTCGGCTTTTACAATACCATTAAATATTTTGTTACCAAGATCTCCAGAAAGTGAAATATCTCTATAGGTATAACCATTATAATCTAAGACATACACTTCACCTTTAACATCTGTTCTTAAGTTATCTAAAGTAAACCCCTTACCATCTACATCGAGATTTAATGATGTTGTTTTTACTAAAGGATCATTGATTAATGCACCAATATTAAACTCATCTAAAACAATGTTTCCAATATAATTGGCATTATCAATGTCATCAATATTGGTAAGTTGTAAGTCTGATTTTACGAAACCTAAATCTGTATTAATTTCAATATCTGCTTCTACACGTTTTGCTGTAATATAGGATGTTCCTTTTATTTTGAAATTGCCGACTTTAGAAATTACACTTGGAATAGAGTTCCCTAATAATCTAGGAAGTAAAGCTGTTAAATCATTATAGTTTGAAGCCAAATTTTGAAACTTACCATTTAAAGCAAAACTATCGTCTTCTTTACTAAATAAATTTTTAAATGTAATGTCTCCTATAATTCTAGTATTCCTTGTTGTACTTACGTTGAGATTTGTTGCGACTAAATCATTTAATGTACCTGATAAATCTGCGTTAAACGAAGCATGTTGATTAGTACCAAATTCATCAAAAAACACGTTGAGTTCTGTCAAAGAGATATCAGAATCCTTGAAGCTTGCTACAACGTTAACTTTGTCTGTGAAATATTTTAAATCTTCACGTTTATAATTAAATCTTAAATCTCCTTTTAATTCAGACTTTTCGGTTTTAATGTTAAGATCACTAAAATTCATATGGTCTAGGGCATATTCAAAATTTGCCATTAAATTCTTAACTGCAATGCCTCTACTATCTTTAAAACTTAGTTTATTTATTCGAGAACGCACCTCTGGACCATTAATTAAGAAATTAGTTGTATTTGCATTAAGTTCTGTAAACTCAAAGATTTTTGGAGTTTCTAAATTTTCGTCAATTAATCTAAAAATACCATTTTCTATAGACACATCACTAGATGAAAACAGAAATTCACTTGGACCAACTCTAGGATTATCATCATCAAACTTATCCACAAAAACATCTAAATTGCTGTCTTCTGCTCCTTTATAAGTCTTTAGATTAAAAACTACTTTTTGAAGATCAATATCTCCAAAATTAAGCTTGCCGTTTATGAGATTTTGAAAACTGATAATGGAACTATTTATTTCACCTACACTAATTAGTGTATCCTTTTTATAATCTCTAATTAGTATATCTTTCAGTTCTACATCTCCATTAAGTTGAAGACCAACACGACCAACATTAATATCAGTTTTAAAATCTTTATTAAGCGTGTCTGTAACATATTTACCTAACTTGGTCTGTACAGCAGGAATTGATACTACCAAAAACAAAATGAAAAAAAGCAGCAATATTATTGCCACTATTCTTCCTAATATTTTGAGTATCCGTTTGATAGATTTTCTGAGTTTTAATGTGCTAAATACTATATTAAATCTTATTACCTTTGCCCTTGTAATTCTCTGTTATTTATGGCAATGGACTATAAATGGTAAAATTAACAATTATTGTGCCTAAAATCGACAATGAAAGCCCATAATGGCATTTGGTATAAAATAACTTATACTAATGAGCATATTATGTTGTAAAAATACAGTTAATTACAAAAAATTGAACGTGTGAAACAGGAAAATATTTATATACTCGGCATTGAGTCTTCTTGCGATGACACAAGTGCTGCAATACTATGTAACGATAGTATTTTAAGCAATGTTGTTGCAGACCAAAAAATACATTCAGAATATGGAGGTGTAGTACCAGAATTAGCATCGCGCGCGCACCAACAAAATATTGTTCCTGTGGTATACCAAGCCATAGAAAAAGCAGGAATCTCTAAAGAGCAATTGCATGCCGTTGCTTTTACTAGAGGTCCTGGTTTAATGGGCTCATTATTAGTTGGTACATCTTTTGCAAAATCCTTGGCTTACGGATTGGATATTCCGTTAATTGATGTTAACCATATGCAAGCTCATATTTTAGCTCATTTTATAGATGAAGAAAACCATAACAAACCACCTTTTCCGTTTTTAGCGATGACCATTTCTGGAGGTCATACACAGATTGTAAAAGTGACCAATCATTTTGAAATGGAAGTTTTAGGCGAAACTATTGATGATGCAGTTGGAGAAGCTTATGATAAAAGTGGAAAAGTTTTAGGCCTTGGTTATCCTGCTGGTCCTGAAATTGACAGACGTGCACAACTTGGAAACCCAAAAGCGTATCAGTTTACTAAACCAAAAGTAGATGGATTGAAGTTTAGTTTTTCTGGATTAAAAACCAATATTCTTTATTTTGTACAACGTGAAGTAAAAGCGAATCCAGATTTTATTGAAGAGAATTTGAACGATATCTGTGCTTCTATTCAATATACTATTATCGGAATTTTAATGGATAAATTAAAATTAGCGGTTAAACAAACCGAAATCAAACACATTGCAATTGGTGGAGGTGTTTCTGCTAATTCCGGAATTAGAAAAGCTTTAAAAGATGCTGAGCAAAAATTTGGTTGGACAACCTATATCCCAAAATTTGAATATACTACCGATAATGCTGCAATGATTGCTATTGTTGGTTATTTGAAGTATTTGGAAAAGGATTTTTCAAAGTTTGATGTTATGGCTTCTGCACGTTTGAAAATTTAATCTATTATTCTTTGCGTAAAAATCTCTCGTAAAGCCTCAAAAGTCGCAAAGAAACTAATCTTATGAAATCTATGTAATTCTTGTCTAAATATATTCAAAAACCACACTCAAACCCAATCCCATTTCAAAATTGTTAAAACATCTGTTAACATCCTTATACATCTTTACTTCTATCCTATCTTAAAATTTAGTTGTTTTGTAATAATCCTAAATCAAACTAAATACAATTCAAAATGAAATACTTATTTACGCTTTTACTTTTTATTCCGCTTTTCTGTTTTTCTCAAGATTCATTAGAACAACAATTAGATTCTATTTCAACTACTGAAGAAGCGACAGTATTTTTAAAAGAAAACAAACCAAAAAAGGGAAAACTATTCACTTTTAATAAAGCAAAACATAAAACAGGATTGGCTAATGATTTGTTTAGTCTTTCTAAAGGCGGAAAAAAAATAGTGAGAACAGAGTTTAAAAAAACCTTTTATAAAGTTATTGATAAAGCTGAAGTGATGTATTGCAAATTTAATATTATTGAGATTGGCGATTCAGAAACCACAAATGAAGATTTAATAACTAAACGAAATAAAGTGCTGTCTCTATACAACGAAGGCTATCGCTTTAAAGATTTAGCAAAACACCATTCTTCTGGTCGTACAGCGAAAAAAGGAGGAGATACAGGTTGGATAAAAGTAGGCGAAATGCCAACTGCCTTTGATGAAGTTGCTTTTGGCGAAAATCATGCTATTGATGAAATCTTCACTATTGATGATGCAGAAAATCAAAAATACTATCTCGTCATTAAAACCGAAAACAAAACACCTATCGAAGAAATTACTGTTTTAAAGTTTTCTGAACCTACTGAGTAATGCAATTATTCTACAACCCAAATATTTCAGAAAACGACACTGATTTTAGTTTCGATAAAGACGAAAGTAAACACATTGCAAAAGTGTTGCGTAAAAAACTTGGTGATATATTGCACATTACAAATGGTAAAGGTTGGCTTTTTACAGCAGAAATTACACTTGTAGAACAAAAGAATTGTAAGGTTCTAATAACCTCTAAGAGTTTTCAAACCAAGCGGAATTATAATTTACACTTAGCTGTCGCTCCTACAAAAATGAATGATAGATATGAGTGGTTTTTAGAAAAAGCAACTGAGATTGGTATAGAAACCATTACTCCTATTATCTGCGACCATAGCGAACGTAAAGTTGTAAAGACCGAACGTTTTGAGAAAATTATTCAGTCTGCAATGAAACAATCTTTGCAATGCTATTTACCAAAACTGAATGCGCCAATAGCATTTAAAGATTTTGTAAAGCAAGAATTTACAGATCAAACTTTTATTGCGCATTGTGAGGAAACTGATAAAAAGTCCTTAAAATCACAATTAGTAACGGCAACCGACTGCACCATTTTAATTGGACCAGAAGGCGACTTTAGCGTTAAAGAAATCGAAATGGCTTTGCTACACAATTTTATTCCTGTAACTTTGGGAGAAACACGTTTACGAACAGAAACTGCTGCCATTGCAGCTTGCCATTCTGTGGCTTTCGTAAATGAATAAACTATAATATTTGTCATTTCTGCGAAGGCAGAAATCTATTTTTAAATTTCAGTATTTAAAGCTTTAACTTAATATAAATGAAAGAATTTTTCTCTCTTATTTTTTCTCTTTTCTCTTTTTTCTTGTTTTCCCAAGACGTCGCCATTCTAAAATACAAAGGTGGTGGAGACTGGTACAGTAATCCAACAGCCTTGCCAAATTTGGTAAAATACTGTAACGATAATATTGATACTAATATCAACGAAAGCATTCAAACCGTGGAAGTAGGAAGTACAGATATTTTTCAGTTTCCATTGTTGCACATGACAGGTCATGGAAATGTATTCTTTAGTGAAGATGATGCCAAAAATTTGAGAAATTATCTCATTTCTGGTGGTTTTCTTCATATTGATGATAACTATGGTATGGAACCATACATTACTAAAGAACTTAAAAAAGTTTTTCCAAATAACAAATTGATTGAAATACCAAAGGATCATAAAATATTCAGTTCTGCTTATGAATTTCCAAAAGGCTTACCAAAAATCCATGAGCACGATGGTAAAGCTCCACAAGCTTTTGGTATTTTTCACGACAGTAGATTGGTATTACTTTTTACCTTTGAAAGTGATTTAGGCGATGGTTGGGAAGATCAAGAAGTACACAATGATCCTGAGGATATTAGAGAAAAAGCACTTAAAATGGGAGCAAATATTGTTAAGTATGCTTTTGAGAATTGATTTTTTTTCAGAAAAAAGAAAAAAGAAAAAAGACTAAAAACATGAAATTAAGTTACCGTAGTGGTTCTTGCAAAAAAGATAATACTATTAAAACCAAAGCTACTGATAGACATGGTTTATTAATGGAAATGGGAACCAACGAATTTAATGAACGTTGCAAACATTGTGGTCATCATACTAAAAAGCATATTAATAGATTATTTGCAGACGATAATTACACAATTGTTTTAGTTGGGTTTGGTCTTTCTGCAATTGCCACGTTTTTTCTATGGGATTTTGGTTGGGTTTCAACATTAACAGGAACAATTCCACTTTATTTTTGGACTGAAATGAAAAAGAAATCGAGTGCATTTAATAAAACTATGGTAAAATAGATATGAAGACATTTTCACTGAAATATAAAATTATAGCTTTTCTGTTAGTTTTGGCTTTTACGTTTCAGTCTTTAAATTCATTTAATTGGCATATGTATGGAACTGGAATTTCAACATTTCATGAAGATCGTATTGAAGGAATAATTCCTTGCTTTGGACATTCATATCATACAATTTATAAATGTGGAAAGACTTTACATTTGTATTAGTTATTTTCTGAATCGTAAATCGTAATTCATAAATCGAAAATCTTTTGCAACGCACCCACTACAATTCAAACTTCAAAAAACAAAAACATCCTATCACTTTAGTTTGTGATAATATTACTAATGCACCAAATATTGGGAGTTTATTCAGAATAGCTGATACATTTGGAGTAGAAGAACTTGTTTTTTGTGGTTCTGATATTCCTTTAGGAAAACGAATGACAAAAACATCACGTTCTACAGAAAAGTACGTTAATTATAGAGTCACAGAAGATATTGAGACACAAGTAAAAACGCTAAAATCAAACAATCATTATCTCATAGCTCTAGAAATAACTGATAATAGCCAACCTTTAACTAACTTTAAATTGAAAACCAATCAGCCAATTGCCATGATTTTAGGTGATGAAAACTTTGGTGTTTCCGAAGCTGTTTTAGAACAAGTAGATTCTGTTGTTCATATTAATATGTACGGTAATAACAGTAGTATGAATGTGGTGCAAGCCACAAGTATTGCACTTTATGAAATTACAAAACAACTTGACCTATAATTATCCTGCAAGGTAAAACCTTGTAGGTATAAAATTTAAACACAGAAACCATACCTACAAGGTCTCCAAGACCTCGCAGGAGAAACTAAAATTATATCAACATCTTTAGTTATATTTATCACATGAATTCAAAAACTATAGCCAATGGCATTTTAAGAGCATTAGGTATTATACTTGCAGTTGCTTTAGTATTCTATTTTCTTTTTAAAATTCAATCTGTTATTGTTTACATCGTAATTGCGGCAGTTATTTCGCTAATTGGACGACCAATCATTTTGTTTTTAAGGCGAAAACTAAAATTCAGCAATACCATTGCTGTTGTTGTTACTATGGTTTTGCTTTTGGGACTTCTAGTTGGTTTGGTTGGGCTTTTTATTCCACTTATAGTAGAACAAGGACAAAATTTAGCGCTACTCAACATTGAACAACTACAAGTTAATATTGAAGATCTCTACGATCAAATTATTACTTATTTTGAATTCAACCATATCGATTTAGAACAGTCTATAAAAGATTCCAATTTACTTTCTAAATTAGATTTTGCAATCATTCCAAATTTCCTAAACAGTTTTATTAGTGGTTTAGGCAGCTTTAGCATTGGTTTGTTTTCAGTACTATTTATTTCATTTTTCTTCTTAAAAGACAGCAAACTATTTGAAGATGGTATAATGACATTTGTACCTAGCGGAAATGAAAAACGCTCTAAACGATCAATTACAGCTATAAAAGATCTACTGTCACGCTATTTCGTTGGACTCATATTTCAAATTTTAATTCTATTTATTATATATACGATTGTACTATTGATTTTTGACATAGATAATGCTATCGTCATTGCATTTTTATGCGCACTTCTTAATTTGGTGCCTTATGTTGGTCCTTTAGTTAGTGGTTTTTTAATGCTACTATTAAGTATGTCTAGTAATTTAGGAGAAAGTTTTAGTGATGTTATTTTACCAAAAACAACGTATGTAATGATTGGTTTTGTTATCGCTCAATTGGTAGATAATTTCTTTAGTCAACCGTATATTTTTTCAAAGAGTGTGAAATCCCATCCTTTAGAAATCTTTTTGGTTATCATCATTTCAGGTATCTTATTTGGAATTGTTGGGATGATTGTCGCTGTACCAGTTTATACTGCTATAAAAGTAATTTTGAAAGAGTTTTTATCGGATTATAACATCGTTCAAAAGCTAACAAAAGGTTTATAGTTTTAATTTGAATAATAATTTATTAAATACTGACATTCAAAAATTTATAAATAATAATTTAGATTCAGATATCTTAGATTTATTATTTAAAGGTATTCCGTTTAAAAACATTGATTCAAAATTAATCATAGAACAAATTGAAGCAAAAAAGCGATGCCAAAAAAAACTACCAACTTGGTTTAATGCAGAAAACATATACTATCCAAATAAACTAAATATTGAACAAACCTCTTCGGAAACTACAGCAAACTATAAAGCAAATTTAGTATCACAAAAAAGCTTAATTGATTTAACTGGAGGTTTTGGAGTTGATACTTATTTTTTTTCTAATAAAGTTGAGAACGTTACACATTGCGAAATTAATTCAGAACTTTCAGAACTTGTAAAACATAATTTTAAAGTATTTGATATTTTAAACATTACCTATTTAAACGAAAATGGAATTGAAGCTTTAAAGCGTATTAATCAGCCTTTCGATTGGATTTATGTTGATCCATCACGCAGAGATTCTACAAAACAAAAAGTTTTTCTACTAGCAGATTGCGAACCTAACATAAAAACATTTCAAAGTTTGTTTCTTAAATACGCTAAGAATGTGATGATTAAAACATCACCACTATTGGATTTATCAGCAACATTAGTAGACTTAAAGCATGTGAAGGAAATTCATGTTGTAGCTGTTAACAATGAAGTAAAAGAACTATTGTGGATTTTAGAACGAAATTTTGAAGGAGATCTTAAGATAAAAACCGTGAATTTACAAAAAGCTAGTTCTCAGCATTTCAATTTTAATTTCAAAGAAGAACCACAAGCTCAAGCAACTTACAACAAACCACTCGCCTATTTATACGAACCTAATTCTGCAATTTTAAAATCTGGTAGTTTTAATTCTGTAAGCGAATTACTTAATATCAATAAACTACACAAACATTCACATTTATATACGTCTGAAAGATTATTGGACTTTCCCGGAAGACGATTTAAGATTGAAAAGATATTACCTTTTAACAAAAAAATCTTTTCCAAAGAAAAAATCATTAAAGCCAATATTACTACTAGAAACTTTCCGCTGTCTGTTTATGATATTCGTAAAAAACTGAAAGTAAAAGATGGTGGGAATATTTATCTGTTTTTTACCACAGAAATTAATGATTCAAAAATTATAATTATTTGCTCTAAAATTTAATGTTATTGTTATAGAAATCCTTTTTGAGCAACTACCATGTCATTTCCCCAGATTTTCACCAAATAAGAGATATCAATAGGAAAAAAGGAAGAAGAACCGTCAGCATTGTATTTTACTGGACATTCAATTCTGTTATCATCTACAATTTCGCATATGTTTTTATTATTATCTACAATGAAAATACCTCCTGAATCTAATTTTTCATAAACTTTTTTCAAATCGACAATAGCATATTTTAAAAATGAAGATGATTTGCTTATATCGTTTTTTGAACTATCTAAAATACCATAAGTAAAATAGTGTGCTTTCATTTTGTAATATTCAGATTTGTGGCGAGATTCATTTATATTTTCATCTCTACGATAACGAATCGTAAAATCTGTAAAATTTTTATATTTTTCATCTCTAAAGCGTTCTTGAACACTCATTACCACATCTCCTTTTCTAAAAATATAATCAATACCATCTAACATATCAATATACTTAGCGTAATCTTTTCTTAGTTGAACTTCTTGCCATCCTAAAGACTCATAAATTAAAGGTAATGCAAGTTCTTTGTGAACAAAATCGGTAAAAGCTCTATCATTTTTATAGTTAGGCATATTTTTAATTTAGAACTTCCATTTAAATTAATTTAAACACTTTCAAAGTGTAAGAAAATTGAACAAGATTTGCATATTAGTCTGATAAATATCTATTTAAATATACGATAATAAATATTCATGTATTTTTATAAAAAAACTCAAAAAAATTGTTGCGTTCTTTAAAATGTTGAGTTACATTTGCATCCGCATTTAAAGGAATGTTCTTATAAATATTGGAGAGGTGCCTGAGTGGCCGAAAGGAACGGTTTGCTAAATCGTCGTAGGTGGAAACACTTACCCAGGGTTCGAATCCCTGTCTCTCCGCAAAATATACTGCAGTTTATGCGCCTGTAAGTAATATTCAAGATAATCATTTTCGGGGTGTAGCGTAGCCCGGTTATCGCGCCACGTTTGGGACGTGGAGGCCGCAGGTTCGAATCCTGCCACCCCGACTTTTATTAAATTTTTGGAGTTTTACTCTAAATGGTCCTTTGCTCTGCTGAATAGAGCATCCCGATTTTATCGGGACGGTCAAAAAAGAAAATGGTCGCATAGCTCAGCTGGATAGAGCACCTGCCTTCTAAGCAGGCGGTCCTAGGTTCGAATCCTAGTGCGATCACAGAAAGCCTTACTAGAAATAGTGAGGCTTTTTTGTATTTTTAACTTATGTATAAAACTTACATTCTTTATTCTGAATCAAAAGATAGATTCTATATTGGACATACTGCTGATATAGACGATCGAATAAATCGTCACAACAATAGTAGAAGTAAATCTACCAAATACGGAATTCCTTGGAAAATAGTTTACACTAATGAGTTCACTACTAAATCAGAGGCATATCAATATGAAATGTATATCAAAAAGCAAAAATCAAGAGAGTTTATTATGAAACTAGTAAATGTTCAGAAAGATATAGAGCATCCCGATTTTAATCGGGACGGTCCTAGGTTCGAATCCTAGTGCGATCACAGAAAGCCTTACTAGAAACAGTGAGGCTTTTTTGTGTTTATTCTGGATACTCAATTCTAAGATGATAGATATTTGCCAACTTTAATTTTAGCACCTTTTTTATAGATTGAATTTCTTTAAAAGTGATATCCGCATTCAGAAATTGACCATTCTCCATTTGTTTGTTAATTATATTTTCAACAAAATCATTAATTTTTGTACTTGTTGGCTCTTTTAAACTTTTAGAAGCTGCTTCTACACTATCGCACATCATAAGGATAGCTGTTTCTTTACTAAAGGGCTTTGGCCCAGGATAAGTAAAGTCTTTAATATCTACATTTTCATTGTTGGTCTTTTCTTTCATGTAGAAATAATAAACTAAGCTCGTTCCATGGTGTGTTCTTATAAAATCAATTACACGATCTGGTAAATTATGTTTTTTTGCAATCTCTACTCCTTTAATAACATGGTCAATGATAATTTTGGCACTTTCTTTACTAGATAATTCATCATGTGGGTTAATCCCAGTACTTTGATTTTCTGTAAAACAGGTTGGATTATTCATTTTACCAATATCATGATACAAAGCTCCTACTCTAATTAACATGGCATTTGCCCCAATTTCGTTTGCTGAAGCTTCTGCCAAGTTGGCTACATTCAATGAATGATGAAATGTGCCTGGAGCCCGATTAGACAATTCTTTTAACAATTTAGTATTCGTGTCTGAAAGTTCTAATAACGAAACATCGGATACTAATCCAAAGATTTTTTCGTAGATATAAATTAAAGGTTGAACAAAAAGTGTTACTAAACCACATACTATAAATAAACCGAATGTTTCCAGTTTCAACCCTGTTAATTGTCCTTCATGGATTACAAAAAACGCAAAATAAGCTATAATATAAATAAAAGTTATTTGCCCTACTGAGATAAAGAGGTTTGCTCTTTTATATAATTCAGAAACTGTTAAAATTGTTACCATACCTGCAATAATCTGAAGAAACATATATTCATAACTATTTGGTACAATAAATCCTAGGAGCAAAACGGTTAAAACATGTGCAAACAATCCTAATCTAGCATCAAAAAAAGCTTTTAAAACCAAAGGTAAAATACACAATGGTACAACATAAATATATTGGGAATTATAGTTGATAACCAAGGTGGTAAGCAATATCATTAAAGCTATATTGAAAAATATAAAAGTAACTTTGGTATTATTCAAAAATACTTCAAATCTATATTTTCTCAGAAACAATAACAACATCAAAAGTGCCAATGCCACCAATAAGGTGTATGCAACAAGAACCCAATTATAATTTGCAGAATTCCAAACTTGAGACTCATATTCAGATTTTAATGAGCTTAAAATAACGTATTGGTCTTCTTCAACAACCTGACCTTTTGAAATAATCAATTGGTCTTTTTCTATGCGACCTCTTGTTAATGAAATCTTGGACAATTCTTCATCTAACGCTTTTTCACTTAAACTCTTATTGAGTTTAATATTAGGTTTTATAACATCGAAAAAAATGGATATCATACGCTTTTTAACATCCACAGAAAAGGTATTGCCTAAATCGGTTTCAACAATTTGACGCCATTCGCTCAACTCATGCAAACTTCCATATTGCAATTCTTTTTGTACTTTATTGGACGTTGATAAAATTACAGATCTGTCATCAGCATAACTATAATCTAAATCTAAGATCCCTGAATTATATAGCTCATTAATTAATAATTTTCCTTTTTTATAGATGTTTGAGTTTTCAATAATAAAATCACTAGAATCATTAAAAACCTGATTAAACCTCACTAAATAATCAGACAAAACTTCATCTTCAATCCCTTTGTTTACTTCAAAATAAACAGGACTTTGTTTTTCAATCTCAACTTTTTCCTTATCTATTTCTTCTTTAGACTTTTTGATTGCAAAATTAAATGGAGCTAATAAAGTCTCTGATTGCCATGGTTTTCCCATTTCAAAAGAGTACCTAAACTTTCCTGTTTTTGGAAATAGATATACTATAAATAAGGTTGTTACAATAAACAACAATATCTTATAGACTAAAGCGTGATTCTTATACCACTTATTGAAGAATACATTCATATACAATCAAATGTAATAAATATTAAAATTTTAGAAGGCTAATATCAATATTACATTCTAAAATCTCTTAAAAAATGTTTAATTTCGCTGCAAATAACATCAAACATAATTACAATGAATAAGGACGTCGTTATCGTTTCAGCAGTTAGAACACCTATTGGTAGTTTTTTAGGAAGCTTATCTTCAATACCAGCACCACGATTGGGAGCTGCTGCAATTAAAGGAGCTTTAGATAAAATTAATTTGAAACCTGAATTGGTGGATGAGGTTATTATGGGAAATGTTGTGCAAGCTGGTACAGGTCAAGCACCAGCAAGACAGGCTGCAATTTACGCTGGTTTGCCAGATAACGTTCCTTGTACTACAATAAATAAAGTGTGTGCATCTGGAATGAAAGCCGTAATGCAAGCTGCTCAGGCAATTCAATTAGGCGATGCTGAAATTATTGTTGCTGGTGGAATGGAAAACATGAGTTCTATTCCTCATTATTTTCACGCTAGAAATGCAACAAAGTTTGGTCCCGCTACGCTTGAAGACGGTATGCAAAAAGATGGTTTAGTAGATGCTTATGATAAAAATGCTATGGGAGTTTGTGCAGATGCTTGTGCTGCAGAATATGAATTCTCTAGAGAAGATCAAGATACTTTTGCTATACAATCCTATGAGCGTTCTAAAGCGGCTTGGGAAGCTGGTAAATTTAATAATGAAGTGATTTCTGTTGAAGTACCACAGCGTCGAGGAGAACCAGTTATTGTTGATAGAGATGAAGAATATACAAACGTAAAAATGGAAAAAATTCCTGCTTTACGTGCTGCTTTTACTAAAGACGGAACCGTAACTGCTGCGAATGCTTCTACTATTAATGATGGAGCTGCTGCAATGGTATTAATGAGCAGAGAAAAAGCAAATGAATTAGGTCTAAAACCTATAGCGATTATAAAAGGTTATGCAGATGCTGCACAAGAACCAAAATGGTTTACAACTGCACCTGCTAAGGCATTACCAAAAGCTTTAGCAAAGGCAAATGTAGAATTGAGTGCTATAGATTTCTTTGAGTTTAACGAAGCGTTTTCCGTTGTTGGTTTAGCCAATATGAAGATTTTAGGATTAGACGATAGTAATGTAAATGTTAATGGAGGTGCGGTTTCTTTAGGTCATCCACTTGGGTGTTCTGGTGCTAGAATTCTAGTTACACTAATTAACGTTTTACATCAAAACAATGCTAAATTCGGTGCAGCTGCCATATGTAATGGTGGTGGTGGTGCTTCTGCAATGGTATTAGAACGCGCTTAATCAAACTTTATGCAATACGGCATTTGCAATCTTGGAATTGTACCTATACGATTAGAACCGAGCGATACCAGTGAAATGGTAACGCAGGCTTTGTATGGGGATTTTTTTAAGGTTATAGAGCAACGAAAAAAATGGAGTCGAATTCGTTTTACATTTGATAATTATGAAGGTTGGATAGACAATAAACAATATAAAGAGGTTGAAGAATCTAATTATAATGAATTAAATAAATCCGATATTAATTTATCTAAAGATTTGATTGAATTTGTTTCGGATACTTCAAATAATTTATATCCTATTCCTGTTGGTTCAGATTTAAATGGTTTAACTTTTCTTAATCATAATTTTGATGGAACAGTACTCACTTCAAAAAGTGTTAAAGAAAACATTGTGAAATCATCTTTTCAATATTTGAATGCTCCATATTTATGGGGAGGAAAAACACCCTTTGGGATTGACTGTTCTGGCTTTACACAAATGGTTTATAAACTCAACGGTTATAAATTATATAGAGACGCATCCGAGCAGGCGATGCAAGGTGAAGCCTTAAGCTTTATTGAAGAGAGTGAACCTGGTGATTTAGCTTTTTTTGATAATACAGAAGGAAACATTACCCATGTAGGAATTATTATGGAAGACAACTACATTATTCATGCTCACGGTAAAGTAAGAATTGACCGTTTAGATCATAGTGGCATATATAATATTGATAAAAATAAACACACACACAAACTGAGAGTTATTAAAAAGATTGTATAAAAAAAGCGACTTCTCAGTCAGTCATGATCGGAAGAAATTCCGGCCATTTTTTTAAGTCTCAAAATGGTCTAAATTCACTTCACCTTCTACAAAAATCATAGCAATAGCTAAATTTCTGAGTTCCATTTTGAATCTTCTTTTAGCAGTTTTATAACCTATCTGGTTTGTTTTTTTATAGATTAAGATTAACATGGCTACGATTAGAGTTATATATAGCATAACTTCTATTCCATTTTTATTTAATGATACCAAGTGACTTACATTGAGTTCTTGCTTTATAAAACGAAAGAATACCTCAATATCCCATCGTCTTCTATAAGCCTTGGCTACTTTCGGTTTTCTTTTGCTCTAACAATAAAAGTAACAAATAGTACATTTTTTTGCCATGAAGAACCTTGGTATAGTAATCGACTTTAGTCGTTAATGATAATTTGGATAAAAGCGCTTCTGGTATAACACCTAATAATTAAAACCAAATTATTGAACTCTAAGAAACAAAAAAGTCGGAAGAAAAAATCTTCCGATCATGACTGACCTTAAAGGGGGCTTTTTTTTAAAATGGACGTTTACTAGTAAAACTTAAAACTTCTCCTTTTACAGGGTGCTCAAAGCTTAAAGATTCTGCATGAAGATGCAAACGATTAGAAGGTATTCCATATAAATCATCACCAACAATTGGTATACCTAATCCTAAATGATGTGCAGCATGCACTCGCAATTGATGTGTTCTACCTGATATAGGATAAAAATGAATTCTGGTTTTATTATCTTTAACTTCAATAACTTCATATTTTGTAGTTGCTTTTTTTCCATGCTCATCACAAACCAATTGTCTTGGCCTGTTATTTAAATCCACACGAAGTGGTAAATCTATAATTCCTTTTTTTGTTTCTAGAATTCCATCCAATAAAGCAACGTAGCGTTTTTCAATAGTTCTGTTTATGAATTGCTTTTGCAGATTTTTATGCGTCCTCTCATTCTTTGCTACCAACAACAATCCAGACGTTGACATATCCAAACGATGCAGCAATAAAGGTCCTGTTGCATTTGGTAAATAGTTTTGCATTCTGGTTAGCACAGAATCCTTTATGGTTTTTCCAGGCACTGATAAAAACTCATGAGGTTTATTGAGAACTAAAAGAAAATCATCTTCAAATATAATCTCAATGTCGCCTTTAAAAACGCCAGCAACTTCAATAGGATTTGGTTCTACATCTAAACCTTGCATCATGTGACCTAAAATAGGTTCGCATCTACTTCTGCACGATGGATAGAATTCTCCATGCTTTCTAACTTCTTTTGTTGGCGAAATTCCCCAATAAAATTCTGCTATTGCAATTGGCGTTAAATTATTCTCATACGCATATTGAAATAATTTTGGAGCAGCACATTCGCCAGCTGCTGCAGGAGGTTGACCTAAATCTGTACTTTTAAATATGTCGATTAAATCTTTGGTTTCACCCTTAGCATTTAGGAAGCGATACTGCTCATGAATTTGTTTTTGTAAACTTGCAGAAAGTATTTTTCGTTCTTGTTTTAATGTTTCAATAGGTTGAAGTAATTCGGATAACTTCTTTTCCGTAAGTTGAATTTCAGTTTCAAAATTCAACTTTAAATATTTTAAATCTATATTAGATTGAATACTTTGTTGTTTCAAATTTTCAAAAAGTAGTTCTTTTTCAGCGATTGAAAAGTTATGCTCTGCTTTTACTCTTTGTACTTTTCGTTTTTGCTTTTCGGCTTTTGCTTTTCTTTTAAAATCTTGAAGTTTTTGAGTCGTTTCAATCTTGATTTGTTTTAAATCTAATTTAGCTTTTTCTAATTCAGGATTCTGTTCTAAAGTTTCAATTTCAGCAGTTAAACTATTTAAATGCGCTTCATTTTGTTTGTAGAATCCGTCTTTATTTAGCGTATCATAAATTGGTGGCACAAATCCTTTTATGTGATTACTTTCTGCCAATTTCCCTGAAAATGCTGTAATATATCCAAGTTGTCCTTTAGAAGTTTTAACAATCATCACACCAATCATCTTTCCGATTTTTAAACCTTGCTTGGCTTCGTCTAATCCAAAGTTATGTTCAAAATCATTTTGAGTATTTAGATACTCTTTTACCTCGTTCGCAGCTTTAACGCAAAGTGGATGTGGCGTGTAATAAAACGGAAACGTAAATTGCTTTGGTCGTTCTTCCGAAATATTAGATTCTATTGGATGAAAACAAGTGTTTTCGGTATTCAACATTAGTCAATTTATTGGTTTACAAAGAAACGAAAATAACCCATAAACTAGTAAACCTATAAACACTTAAACTAAAAAGAAAAACACTTTGGCATCATAATTGAAATTACAATTATATAACCAATAACAACCCACGATTATGAAACGATTTTTACTTTTATTAGTCCTTGTTTCGGTACTCGTATCTTGTAGTGCCAAAAAACAAATGGAAAGCGCAATTAGCAATGGTAATTACGACCAAGCTATTTCTGAGGCTTTAAGAAAACTTGAAAACAACAAAGACAAAAAGCGTAAGCAAGATTATATTGTGATGCTTGAGGATGCATATTATAAAGTTTTGGAGGAAGATTTACAAACTATTGCGCATCTTAAAAAAGATGGTAATCCTGAGCAATACAAATCTATCTATAATATCTACGTGGATTTAGAGCAAAGACAAAAAGCCATTAAGCGTGTGTTGCCTTTAAAAATAAATGGTAAAACATTAAACCTTGAGTTTAACGATTACAGTGCTGATATTGTAGATTACAGATACAAAACGTCTGATTATTTAATTAATCAAGGGATAACACTTTTAGATTCCGAAGATAAATTTAACGCAAGGAAAGCGCATGGTATCTTTAGTTACATAGAAGACATCAATCCAAATTTTGAAGAAAACAGAGGTTTAATTACAGAAGCACACCAAAAAGGAATGGATTATGTGTATGTATCTATACAAAATCAAACACAGCAAATTATTCCGCAACGTTTGGAAGCTGAATTGGTAGATTTTAACATCTATGGCTTAAACCAATTTTGGACAACTTACCACGCAGAAACTAACGAATCTATAGATTATGATTTTGCAATGCAATTACAATTGAAACAAATTAATATTTCACCAGAGCGCATAAATGAGCGACAAATATTAAGAGAAAAGCAAATTGTGGATGGTTGGAAATACCAACTAGATAGACAAGGAAATGTGATGAAAGACAGTTTGGGTAATGATATTAAGATTGATAAAATCATTAATGCTAGAGCCAGATTTGTAGAAGTACTGCAAACCAAATCTGCGCAAGTAGTTGCAGATGTTGTTTATACAGATTTAAAACAAAACCAAGTGATCGATGTATTTTCTATAGATAGTGGATTTATTTTTGAGAATGTATTTGGAAGATATAGAGGTGACAGGCGTGCTCTGAACCAAGTTGATAGGGATTTATTAAGACAAAGTAGAATTAATTTTCCTAGTGACGAACAAATGGTATTTGATTCTGGCGAAGATTTAAAACTGAAATTGAAAGATATTATTGGTTCTTATTCTATTAGGCGAAGTTAATTCCAAATAATTTTAACAAAAAGAAACTCTTACTTAGGTAGGAGTTTTTTGTTTCTGTTTTTTTAACCATAGAAACTTTGTTAATTTAAATGAAAGCTACCATTACATTAATCTTCGTTCATTTTATTGCAATACAATAATTTAACACAAACTTCATGTAGACTTCATTCAAAACAACCTAAAAAAAGCAAATTTTACTAAAAAAAATAAATGGAATTATTTATAATGATTTTTGGAGCATTATTCTCCGTGATGAATCCTTTTGGTACAGTACCCGTTTTTGTTAGTCTAACTAAAGATCTTAATAAGTTAGAACGAAATAAAATAGCGTTTTGGGCTTCTGTAAATGTTTTAATAATATTACTTATCTCCTTTTTTGCCGGTAAGTTTATTCTATTATTTTTTGGCATAACAATAAATTCTTTAAAAATTGCAGGAGGACTAATTATTGTCACATCAGGTTTTGCTTTATTAACAGGGAATTTTAATAAGCACAAAGGAATGAAAAAAGAAAAAGTAAAGGAAGATATAAAAAATCGTTCGGAAATTTCATTAACTCCTTTGGCAATCCCAATGATAGCAGGACCAGGAACTATATCTTTACTAATAGCCTATAATCAAGAATTTCATGAATTAAATAACGTTTTAATTATTCTTGGAGCAATACTCTTATCTACATTATTTATTTATCTAATTTTAAAAAGCTCTTTTTGCATCGCTAAATCACTTGGCGCCTCAGGTATAAATGCATTATCAAGAATTATTGGATTTATAGTTATTGCAATAGGTGTAGAATTTATTATTTCTGCTGTTATAAGTGTACTAAAAATTGCATAAAATAAATTCGTTTTAATGACTTCAATCAAACGGGAAACGAAGTTGTTATTTTAAAAACAGACTATCAATACGTATAACTACGTATATTTAAACAAACTTCCCCAAATTCATCTCATTAATTCCACCATGAGACGCATGCGCAACCACTACTCCATTCTGCAATACTAAAAGCTGTGGAGATTGGTGCATTACTTGAAATTTATAACCTACTTCATTGGACACATCTCTATAACTCAATAAATCTAAATAATACAAATCTGCATTGCTATCCACATCATAAGCAGATACAAACTGTTTCATTACCATACTACTAATACCACAACGTGTAGAATGTTTAAACACAAATTGAGTTTTGGTTTTAGATTTCTCAAAAATAGTATCTAATTGAGATAGGTCAGTTAAAGGTTGCCAAGGCAATGCTTTTTCTTCTTTCTTTTCTTTTGGCTCAGATGAACCGAATAATTTCTTAAACATCTTAAATTCTTTTCTTTTATTAGTCTTGCGTCAGTTCGAGTGTTTTAGTTAGAACCAAAGTAAAAATTAATACACTCTAAATGACATTGGTCATTTCTTAAGTCGAAACAAAATTGTAATCTTACACACAGACAAAACGTCACGTTAAATCACACTAAATCGGTCATTTTGTCGTTTTTATCTTACAGTTTTCAATTGGTAAGATTATTGACTAAAGATAATCAAACGCAACAATAAAACAATATTGTCATTCAGAGCGAAAGCGAAGAATCTCTAATGAGATTACCACGTCCTTCGTCCAAGCAATGACACAAAAAAATATAAAAGATGAATTTTAATAATTATACCATTAAATCACAAGAAGCCATGCAGCAAGCGCAACAGCTAGCTCAAGGTTTTGGTCATCAGCAAATAGAAAACGAGCACATTTTTAAAGCCCTTTTTAATGTTGATGAGAACGTATTACCATTCCTTCTAAAGAAGTTGAATGTTAACATAGCTATCCTTCAACAAATACTAGATAAGGAACTCGAAAGTTTCTCTAAAGTTTCTGGTGGAGATATTATGCTCTCTCGCGAAGCAAGTAAAGCTTTAAATGAAGCATCAATCATTGCTAAAAAAATGAATGACGACTTTGTGTCTATTGAGCATTTGGTACTCGCCATTTTTAAGTCTAAAAGTAAAATCGCACAAATCTTAAAAGATCAAGGTGTTACCGAAAAAGGCTTACAAGCTTCTATTCAAGAATTAAGAAAAGGAGACAGAGTAACTTCTCAAAGTCAAGAAGAAACGTATAATTCTTTGAGTAAATATGCGAAAAACTTAAATCAATTAGCACGCGACGGAAAGCTAGATCCTGTAATAGGTAGAGATGAAGAGATTAGAAGAATCCTTCAGATTTTATCGCGTAGAACCAAGAACAATCCAATTTTAGTAGGTGAACCTGGTACTGGTAAAACCGCTATTGCAGAAGGCTTAGCACACAGAATTATAGATGGAGATATTCCCGAAAATCTTAAAGACAAACAAATTTTTGCTTTAGATATGGGATCGCTTATTGCAGGCGCAAAATTTAAAGGAGAATTTGAGGAACGATTAAAAGCCGTTATCAAAGAAGTTACTGAGAGTAATGGAGACATCGTACTATTTATTGATGAGATTCACACACTAGTTGGTGCTGGTGGCGGACAAGGAGCTATGGATGCTGCCAATATTTTAAAACCTGCTTTAGCACGTGGTGAATTGAGAGCTATTGGTGCAACCACTTTAGATGAATACCAAAAATTCTTTGAAAAAGACAAAGCTTTAGAGCGTCGTTTTCAAATGGTAAAGGTAGATGAGCCAGATACCGAAAGTGCAATTTCTATTCTTCGTGGTATTAAAGAGAAGTATGAAGCGCACCACAAGGTTCAAATTAAAGATGAAGCAATTATTGGTGCTGTAGAATTATCGGAACGTTATATCACCAATCGTTTTCTTCCAGATAAAGCCATTGATTTAATGGATGAGGCTGCTTCTAAATTACGAATGGAAATCAACTCTAAACCAGAAGAATTAGATGTTTTAGATCGTAAAATAATGCAACTCGAAATTGAACACGAAGCGATAAAGAGAGAGAAAGACGAATCTAAACTAAAAAGCCTAAAAGCCGATTTAGCTAATCTTAAAGAAGAACGTAACGAACTTAATGCGAAGTGGAAATCTGAAAAAGAAGTCGTAGAAAATGTTCAGAATATAAAACAAGAAATTGAAAACTATAAGCTTGAAGCAGAACGTGCAGAACGCGAAGGTGATTATGGTAAGGTGGCAGAAATCAGATACGGAAAGATTAAAGATGCAACTGAGAAGTTAGAAAAATTTCAAAAAGAATTATCTGAACAAAATGAAACATCCTTAATAAAAGAGGAAGTAACTTATGAGGATATTGCTGAAGTTGTAGCGAAGTGGACAGGAATTCCAGTAACAAAAATGCTTCAGAGTGATCGCGAAAAGCTATTAAAACTTGAAGACGAATTACACAAACGTGTAGTTGGACAAGAAGAAGCAATTGAAGCCGTTAGTGATGCTGTAAGACGCTCTAGAGCTGGACTTCAAAATCCACAAAAACCAATTGGTACATTCTTGTTTTTAGGTACTACTGGTGTTGGTAAAACAGAATTAGCAAAAGCCTTAGCTGAATATCTATTTGATGATGAAAATGCGATGACACGTATTGATATGAGTGAGTACCAAGAACGCCATGCTGTAAGCAGATTAGTTGGTGCACCTCCTGGATATGTTGGTTATGATGAGGGTGGACAATTAACAGAAGCTGTGCGAAGAAAACCATATTCTGTTGTGTTATTAGATGAAATTGAAAAAGCACATCCAGATACATTTAATATTTTATTACAAGTATTAGATGAAGGGCGTTTAACGGATAATAAAGGTAGAATTGCAGACTTTAAAAACACTATTATAATTATGACCTCTAATATGGGAAGTCACATTATACAAGAGCGTTTTGCTGCAACTAAGGATACTCCTTCTGCAATGGAAGCTGCCAAGGTTGATGTCTTGGCATTATTAAAACAAAGTGTAAGACCAGAATTTTTAAACCGAATTGATGATACTATAATGTTCACACCTTTATCTAAAGAGAATATTACTGACATTGTAGGTTTACAATTAAAGAGCATCACTAAAATGATAACAAAACAAGGTATTACTTTTGATGCGACACCAGAAGCCGTAAGTTATTTAGCAGAGAAAGGTTATAATCCAGAATATGGAGCAAGACCTGTAAAACGTGTGATACAGAAAGATGTTTTAAACCAGTTGAGTAAAGAGATTTTAGCAGGACGTGTTACAACAGACAGTATTATATTACTTGATGAATTTGATGGACAATTAGTCTTTAGAAATCAAGGTGATTTAGTTACAGAAGAATTCTAAAATAGCTTACACTGAGCTTGTCAAAGTGTAACAATTTAGTCTAAAAACAGTCTTTATATTGATTGGTTGGTTAAAGCAACACTAAAAAATTTCGAAAAGCTATCGAACTTTAGACGTGTTGCTTTCCTTTTAACCTAAGTTCTACGTAAGATATATTTTCGAGAACCCTAATAAAAGGTGATATTTGAAGTATAAAATAAGAAGTAATATCGAGATTTTGAAGATTTTATTCAAATAGAGTGCCTTTTATTAGGGTTTCCTTTAGGGTTTGATGAATTTTTCCCAATTACTCACTATAATTTCTCAAATTAACTAGTTAGTCCTTCAAAATTATAACTACGAATTGAATAAAAATTCATTCAAACTGGAAACAAATATTAGGTCCAACTCAGGTTTTAAAAACATAAAAAATAGCCACTACGCAAATGCAGTGGCTATTAATTTTTAGTATATTAAAGCTTACGTCGTTGTCTTTCAGCTTTCAATAATGATAATTCTCTACTAGTTTGTCCAGCAACAGACGTATTTTCTTCTGCTCTTCTAATTAAATATGGCATCACATCTTTTACAGGTCCAAAAGGAATGTACTTAGCAACATTATAACCTTGTGCCGCTAGGTTAAAGCTAATATGGTCACTCATACCATATAATTGCCCAAACCACACGTTATTATCTTGCTTAGATATGTTGTGTGTTTCCATAAGTTCCATAGCCAAATAACAACTCGCTTCGTTATGTGTACCAATAAAAACAGAAATATCCTTTAAATTATTAAGAATATAATCTAGGGCTTCATTAAAATTATCATCAGTTGCTTTTTTGTTTTCACAAATTGGAGAATCATAGCCTTTGTCTAATGCTCTGTGACGTTCTTTTTCCATGTACGCTCCACGCACAATCTTCATTCCTATTTTAAAACCATTTACAATAGCACGTTGATGCAGTTGTTTTAAATAATCTAAACGATCCCAACGATAGAGTTGCAAAGTATTATAAACAATGGCAACATTTGTATTGTAGCGACGCATCATTTCTTCTACTAAATCATCTGCAGCACCTTGCATCCAACTTTCTTCGCCATCAATTAGTACTTCAACATTTTTCTCTTTGGCTAGCTTACAAACCGCATCAAATCGTCCAACTATTCTGTTCCATTCTGCCTCTTCATCTGTTGTTAAATCTACACCTTCAGTCTTTTTTTGATATAATAAAAAACGTCCAAAACCGGTTGGTTTAAAAACCACAATTGGCATCGCTTCTCTCTCATCGCAAAAATTAATGATTTTAAATATTTTTGCTAACGCATTGTCAAATTGATTTTCAATAGATTTCCCTTCAACAGAATAATCTAAAACCGAACTTACACCTTTTGTATATAATCTATCAATAACATGCAAACAATCATCTTCATTAACTCCACCACAAAAATGGTCAAAAACCGTAGAGCGAATCAAGCCTTCTACTGGTAAATTGGCTTTTAACGCAAAATTTGTTGCAGCTGTACCAATACGCACCAAAGGTTGTGAAGAAATCATTTTAAATAAAAAATAGGCACGTTCTAATTCTGAATCTGACTTTAATGTAAAAGCCGTACCTGTGTTCTCAAATAGTGAGTGATCTATCATTAGCAAAAGTATATCTACAAATATATTTATTATGGTTTACTTTTTTCTGAAAAAGGAGGTATTTTCACAGCATCAATTTAGATAATTTATAATGGATTCCATTTCAACTAAAAATGCAACGGTTTATTTTAATACTGAAGTTTATACAGCTCTAAACCAATATATAAAAACTACTAAACCTTCTACCATATTTATTCTAGTAGATACAAACACACACGATTATTGCTTACCAAAATTTTTAGAACGCATAGAATCTGGAGACGTGGTTATTGAGGTTATGGAAATGCCAAATGGTGAAGAGCATAAATCTATAGATATTTGCTCTGGTGTTTGGGAAGCGTTATCAGAATATAATGCAGACCGAAAAAGTCTATTAATTAATTTAGGTGGTGGTGTTGTTACTGATTTAGGTGGTTTTGTTGCAAGTACATACATGCGAGGAATCGCTTATATAAACATACCAACATCTTTATTAGCAATGGTTGATGCTTCCGTTGGAGGAAAAACAGGAGTCGATTTAGGAGCTTTAAAAAACCAGGTTGGAGTTATAAATGAAGGTGTAATGGTTGGTGTAGACACCTCTTTTTTAGATACACTTCCGCAAAACGAAATGGTTTCTGGCTTTGCCGAAATGCTAAAACACGGTTTAATTTATGATAAAACCTACTGGAACACTCTAACACATCTCGAAAAATTAGATCTTTCGGATCTAGACCAATTAATTTACGATTCTATTATTATAAAAAACAAAATTGTAACTTCTGACCCTAAAGAACAAGGTTTAAGAAAAATTCTCAATTTTGGTCATACACTAGGTCATGCCATAGAAAGTTACTTTTTAGAAAATGCCGATAAAACACCTTTGCTACATGGTGAAGCCATTGCTGTAGGTATGATCTTAGAAGCATATTTAGCAACCAAAGTATGTGGATTAAGCAAAGACGATTTAGAAATAATTACTGAAGGCATATTAAAAACATTTTCTAAAGTTAAAATCACCAAACAAGACCAAAAGATAATTATTGATTTATTAAAATACGACAAGAAAAACAGTCATGGTGTTGTAAAATTTGTACTTCTTGAGGCTATTGGGAAACCAAAAATAGATTGCGTAGTTAGTAATGAGCTTATTTTAGAGGCTTTTGAATACTACAGTAATTAGAGATAACGCTCTCTTATAACCTGGTTATGATGATTCTCATGACCAACAATAATATAACCTAATGCTCTCACAGAAAATGGAGAACCACTCGCCTCGCCTATCTGCAACATTGTGGCAGAATTAAAACTGCAAAACAATGCAATTGTTGCTTTTCTAACTGCTTTATATTCTTCCAAAAGATTCTCTAAAGTTCTACTTTGAGCAAAACCATTCGCAACATAATCATCTTGTTCAAAACCAACCATTGGTATTTTATCTTGCCTAGCGATACGTAATGCACGATACGCAAAAACACGTTCGGTATCTATAATATGAAGTAAAACATCTTTTACGGTCCATTTGCCCTCAGCATAAGCATAATCATGTTTTTCTTTGGGAATACTTGAGTAAAATGACGTTACTGATTCTAAATTTTCCTTTAATCCTTTAACAGCATCTAATTGTTGAGCTTTATCAATATAAGAACGATAATACGGATTGTATTCGTTAGTATTTAGGTTTTTTAAATTCATAATTTATTTAATAAAAAAAGCCCTAAGTATAAGTAACAAAGGGCTTTTGTGAATATGTTTAAATTAGTTTAACTACAATTCATTAAAAATGGTATGCATCAAACGTTTTTTATCATTAAGACTTTCTTCTAAAGAAATCATAGTTTCTGTTCTGTAAACACCTTCTATATCATCTAACATAAAGATAATTTCTTTGGCATGCATGGTATCTTTAGCTCTAATCTTACAGAAAATGTTAAATTTCCCTGTTGTAATATGAGCAACTGTCACATAAGGAATTTCATAAATACGCTCTAAAACAAATTTAGTTTGCGATGTATTTTGAAGATAAACTCCTACATAAGCAATAAATGAATAATCTAGTTTTTGGTAATCTAAGGTTAAAGACGACCCTTTAATAATACCAGCTTCTTCCATTTTTTTAACACGCACATGAACAGTACCAGCAGAAATCAATAATTTCTTTGCAATATCTGTAAACGGAATACGTGTATTATCGATAAGCATATCGAGAATTTGGTGATCAACTTCATCTAATTTAAACTTTGCCATAATCATATATCTTTAAAGTAAATGCAAAAATAGAACATTTACACTAACGATTATGCATTAAAATTGGATTATTTTAAGGATTTAGTGAGATTCTTTCATTATTTAGCATTGCGAAAACGATTTCGTTACCAATAATTAGTTCAGAATTTTCTGTAGTTTTTAACACAAATCCTTTTGCGTCTATTTCTTTATGCCCAAACTTTGAATTTAATTTTGAAATGTCTTCAACTTTAGGTATAAAATTTAATTTCCCGTCAATTAAAACTTCTTCATACTGTATACCAACATCTACTAAATCAGTATCTGCATGATTGTGTCTGGCATTTCTAATAATAATATCATAAAAACACCTCCCGTTTTCAGGAATATCAAAATAATCTTCGTAATTAACTTCATTTACACCTTTAACTATAACATCAATACCTTTCATAATAGATATAAACATTAAATGTCTCACCTCTTCTCTATCATAATCATTTGCGTAGTGACCAGCTTCGTACAATAAAGTAGGTACACCAAAATTCTGAAATGTATCACCAACACAATTCAAATTAAAACTATCATCGTAACGACCAATTCCGTTAGGTATTTCAATTTGCAGTAAATCGTTCACTTTAGCAATAATTGCCATTGCAGCTTTCCTATTACCTGTTAACGTACGTTCTTGGTCTTGTGCAGGAGATAAAAACGAAAGCGTAGCAACATTATTGGTCTCTCCAACGCTGTAAATAGTACGCTGCCCATGAAGGTTAAAGCAATAGTCTGGTTTAAAATCATTATAAATACCTCTTAATACTTTACTTTCTGGCTGACTCAAATCTTGTGCGTCTCTATTCAAATCCACTTCGTTAGCATTTAACCGTGTGTATTTTTCAGCTCCATCTGGATTTAATATTGGAATAAAAATTAAAGTACATTGTTCTAAAATGTGTTTTGCGATGCTATTTTTAGATTCAAATAGATTAAAACAATCAAAAAGCGCTTTGGTCGAAGTAGATTCGTTGCCATGCATTTGCGACCATAATAAAATTTTGATTGGCCCATTACCAAATTTTAAACTATAAATTGGTCGCTCTTCAACAGAATATCCAAGCGTAAAAATTCTAGATTTCGGTAATTTTTCCAAACACTTTTCAATATGAGAATTGGTAATATAACGACCATATAATTGGGACGATTTCACTGAAGAAAACACACTCTTTAAAAGTTCTAAATTCATACGTCAATTTTAGTGGTTACAAATGTAATCATTTGAAATTTTACATTTGTAAACAGCGATAATTACTGCATTTGTTACAATGTTAAACGGAAGATGCTTCAAAACAACTTCTTAGTCTCATGGGTTTTACAAATAATTCAATACGAAATAATATTACATCATAAAAACCATATAATCAGATTATTAAACTAGCTTATATAAAAAATACTTTAATATAATAATAAAATACAAACAACCTTTTGCAATATTCAACACACTATTGATTACATTTGTAACGTTATATTTACAAATCTACTGTTTACAATGATAAACTCTGTTGAATTTACAGAACGCCTCCAAAAAGTGATTGATTTCTATAGTGAATCTGCCTCTAGTTTTGCAGAAAAAATTGGTGTGCAACGTTCTAGTATTTCACATATTTTGAGTGGTAGAAATAAACCGAGTTTAGACTTTGTAATGAAAGTGCTTCACGCCTATCCTGAAGTAGAAATATATTGGCTAATGAATGGCAAAGGTAATTTTCCGAATGAGCCTAAAATTTTAGAATCACCAAATTCTAATTTAAAACCAACTATTACTCCACCACAAATTCGCAATACAGATTCTAATTCTGAAATTGATAAAATTGTAATCTTTTATAAAGACGGAACTTTTAAGAGTTATAAGTCTTAATAACAAGAAAGAATATTTTTAAAAAAGGAATATTATTTGTTAGCAATGAAAGCCACCGAATTCATTCATTATAAATACAGCTAAAAAATAGCCTCTTTAGGGACTTTATATTAGCAAAAAGTCATAATCAGTTTAAAATTTGCGCCTTTAGGCACAACATATGGCGTACCTAAAGGCACGCTTTGCAACATAACAACTTAATGTTACCTATATAAAGTCCCTAAAGGGACGAAAAAAAAATAATCAAATTTTTACTATTTTACAATTCATTTGATATAATATTCATTTCCCGATTATTATCTTTGTAAAAAGGTTTACATGAAGTTATTTCTCCCATTATTAGTGTTATTATTATTAACCAGTTGCTACAGTATAGAGCGTGAATGTTCAGACTTTAAAACCGGAACCTTTGAGTTTACTTATACTATAGATAATATTGAGCAAACGGCACGTTTTAAAAGAACCGAGAACTTTAATATTGATTATCACGAAGAAAAAGCAGATTCATCTTCTATTCGCTGGATTAATGATTGTGAATTTATTCTAAAAAAGCTGAATCCTCAGAGTAATTCTGAAAAAGATGCCATTCACATGAAAATACTCTCAACAACTAAAGATTCCTATACTTTTGAATATAAACTCGCCGTAAAACGTCCTAATAAGCCTTTAAATGTGGAAAAAGGCGTTGCGATTAAAATAGAATAGTTTTATGCTTAGTTATTATTGAATTCAATATTGAAACCACCAAATCTAAAACTATATTAAAGCCTTAGAACGTTATTTTTATTCCGCTTACCTAAAATTATCCTACTTTTTAGGTTACGCGAATTTGTATTCACTATATTTCGGCACAATTAAGATGTTTTTTAAAACAGACCCAAATCTATAAAACACTCAGTTAATGCTTTTTAACTCGTTAGAATACCTTATTTTTTTACCTATAGTCTTTATTATCTATTGGTTGCTTAAAAACAGCTACAAGAAACAAAACATCTTATTGCTTATATCTAGCTATGTATTTTACGGCTGGTGGGATTATAGATTTTTATCGCTTATAATTTTTAGTTCTTTCTTAGATTATTATGTAGGTCAAAAAATAGAGGAAGCCACAGGCGAAAAGAACAAAAAACGCTGGCTTTTAGTTAGTCTTTGCTCTAATTTAGGCTTGCTTGGTGTTTTTAAATACTATAACTTTTTTGCAGATTCTTTTGCAAGTTCTATGTCAACATTTGGTTGGGAAGTTAACGACCTTACCTTAAATATTATATTACCTGTTGGTATTAGTTTTTACACATTTCAAACCTTAAGTTATAGTATAGATATCTATCGCAACCAAATAAAAGCAAGTAGAGATATTGTTGGCTTTTTTACGTTTGTAAGTTTATTTCCACAATTAGTTGCTGGTCCAATTGAGCGTGCATCTAATTTAATTCCACAGATTGAAAACAAAAGAAACCTCAACGTTACTTTAATAAAAACAGGTGTTTTTCAAATTTTTATCGGTTTATTTAGAAAAGTAGCCATTGCAGATAACTTGGGTATTTATGTAGATTCTGTTTATGGAAATTACGACATACACAATAGTTCTACGCTGCTGATTGCTACTGTTTTTTATGCCTTCCAGATTTATTTTGATTTCTCTGGCTATTCTGACATTGCCATAGGTAGCGCAAAACTGTTTGGTTTTAATTTTAATAGGAATTTTAATTTCCCATACTTCTCCAAAACTTTAACCGAATTCTGGAGACGATGGCACATGTCACTTTCATTTTGGCTAAGAGATTACTTATACATCTCATTAGGAGGAAACAGAAAAGGCATTGTAATTACTTATAGAAATTTATTATTAACAATGCTTATTGGTGGTTTATGGCATGGTAGCTCATGGAACTTTGTAATTTGGGGAGGTATTCATGGTTTATTTCTAAGTTTAGAAAAATACACGTTTTCTGCCTTAAAAATTAAAACATTTAATGCTTTTGGATATATCTACACATTTATAGTTGTGCTTATTTCTTGGATTTTCTTTAGAGCTCCAGATCTACAATCTGCTTCTACAATTATAACTGAAATTTTTAGCTTTAATTATGGCTCATTATTTATTGGTAACATCAATTCATTTATTAATGCATTGCTACTGCTTTCTATTGGTTTTTTAATTGATTTAAAGATTTTTAGATCAGATATACCACTAGAAGACTATGGAGTACGCTATAGTACTGTAAGACTTTCTGTTATTGTATCTGTAATTATTTTAATGCTTTGTCTATTCTATTCAACAGCTGAAAACTTTATTTATTTTCAATTTTAGATTATGAACTCAGAAATCCTTAAAAAGCTTCTAAAGATTGTTGCACTTACACTATTAATTAGTTACGGTTTAGACAAACTCTTGTTTTTTAGTTTAAATAAAATTAGTGATAAAGTAATGACTGGTCAGGCTATTGGCAAACTCAACCATTTTTTATCCTTAAAAGATAATACCGCTTTTTTAGTATTTGGAAACTCTAGAGCGAATAGACATATCGATGTTAACATATTTAGCGATAACGGCTATAATATGGGAGTTGATGGTGTTGGTATTGCTTATAACAGCACACTTATTAATACACTAGAAGAAGACAAAAAACAACTTGTATTAGTACATATTGATACGAAGAATTTTTTTGATGCAGATTATGACGGATCTGATATTAGAGGTTTAAAAACTAAATATCAAAGAGATGATAAAATTACACAAGCGCTTGATAATTCCGATAGATTGTCTCTATTTCAAAAGTTTTATTATTGCATGAATTACAATGGAAATGCTATTGGTATTATTAAAAACTATTTTAAACCTAGTTACGATTACACAACCTACAATGGTTATGACCCACTTTCTGTTAGCTCATCTCAAAAAACCATGAGAGATCTCGTTTTATCTAAAGCAAATATAAATAAAGACTGTACAGATAAATGTGAAGTTAACCCTTTAGCTTTAGACTACTTAAAATCAATTAAATCGTTTACCGAAACATCACCAAATAAAACCTTTTTGTTTGTGACATCGCCAATGTATAATGATGATTGTAATAGCGATAATGTAAAATTTTCTGCCCTAATGAAAGATTTAGGTTTAACCTATTGGGATTATACAAATCTTTACAAAAACAAAAAAGATAACTCTTATTGGAAAGATCCAACACATATGTCTAAAAAAGGAGCAGAAGCGTTTTCCTTATATTTATTAAAGAAATACAAAGCGTCTAAAAACTAGAAAAGCTAGACTCACCTTTCTTAATCCATTATAAACTTCAGACCTACAGAAATAATATTAGCACTTAGCGTATTGTCTCTATCATACATTGTATATTTTAAGTCCACACTTTTTAATCCAAATTTCAGAATATGGAATTTTGTAAATATATCTGTATAACTTACTCCAAAACTATATTGATTTGCTGCGTATTTAGATAAATCATAATCTGATGTATAATACGTGTCTGTTGATAAGTGTTCCTCGTATTTGGCAAAATAATCCGCAGCTGTTTGATTATAAAAACGATAGGAAGGATAAAGCGTAAACTTATCCGTAATCTTAATTGGAACCTCAATACTTGCTGTATGAGATTGAATTCCCCAATCATCCGAATAATATCGATAAAACGTTCTTAACACAAACATTTCATTTATATAATAATTAAGACGACCACCTATTGCCGTTTTAAACCTTGAATCTGGCAATTGCTCTACAGCATCGGCAAGTTGAAAATCATCAATAAATGAATCAGTCACATCACTAAAATACACACGTTGAAAAGGTGTGGATAACAATCCTTTTTGGGACACTAAATCTAAAGCAATAGAACCCTGTAGGTTTTTAGACAAAATTTGAGAAAACCCAAAACCTAATGAATACGAATTTCTGCTTTCACTACTAAATTCAGTGAATTTTGGATTGTAATTAGTGTTTCCTGTTATAGTATGATTGGTAAAAAAGTCACTATTTAATCCATTCCCTCCATCCGCAAAAGATCTCAGTTCTGTTGGATAAATAGCATTCCAGGTATCTAGATAGATATTAGCATTCACAGATACTTCTGTGTTTTTCTCATTAAAGAGTTTTGCATAACTACCTCCAAAACCCAAGGAAAAATAATCATATTCTGAAGACACAGACAACTTAGCAGACCAAAGGTCGTTTCTATCATCTGAGCTATGACTGTAAGTACCAGTTAAATTTGCCCATAAATCTGATTGTGATGCTCCAGAGCTTGCTACAAAAGGATCTGCAGGCTTGTTGCCATCAAAAGGATTTATGTTACTTGAAGAAGCCGATGTATAAGCAGAAACTCCTGCATCTATTGTTAGAATGTCATCATCATTTAGAGGAATAGAAACTATAAAAGCTGCTGTTATATCTGTTAATTCTTCAGTTCCAACACCTCCGCTCACAGCTGCATTATCTCCATCTTGAGAATAATAACTTGAAAGGAAATCTATCTCTGTAGTTTCTAAAACACGTTTTTTATAGACACTAGTAGAATCCGTTTCTTGGGAATTTACTGTAGTGACAACTATAAATAAAGCGATTAAAGTTAAAATATTAATCTTCATGATATCAATGTTTATTTTTAGTTGCAGCCACAGCCACCACCTGTTTTGCCTCCGTTTGCTCCAGATGCAGCTTCTCTATAAGAATGCGCTGTAGAAATATTCCGATCTGATTTCTTATTAGCTAATGCCATATCAGGATCATTTATATTAACTTTTTCATATTCTTTTACGGCTACACAAGACGAAAAAGTTATAATAACAATTATTAAACCTAAACTTTTCTTTATCATGATTTATTAATTTTTATATTTTCTGACGTAAAAAGATGACCATCCTCATCAATGATAATGCATTCTACATTTGGCAATTGATTAATTCTATTTAAACCTGCTTCCTTTCCCATAACAAAAACTGAAGTCGCCAATGCATCTGCGAGCTCTGCTTTAGGAGCAAATACAGTAGCACTAATTATTCCTGTTGACGGATAACCTGTTCTAGGATCAATGATATGAGTAAACCTTACTCCATCAAAGTAAACATACTTTTCATAATTACCAGAAGTAACTACAGCACCATTTGTTATAGGCAAAAGTGCAAATGCTTTATTTTTATCTAATGGATTAGTAATTGCTACGTTCCAATCGTCACCATTAAGCTGTTTTCCCCATGTATTCATATCACCAGAAGCGTTAATAATACCAGAAGTTACATTCCTATTTTGTAACAATTGTTTCGCTTTATCTGCCGCATATCCTTTTCCTATGGCACCAAAACCAATTTTCATTCCTTTTAGTTTCAAGAATACCGTTGATGCTTCTTGGTTTAGAATAATATTTTGATAGCCAACTTTTTCGACTGAGGCTTTTATAGAATCTTTTGATGGCATTTTTTTCATACTTCCATTAAACTTCCAGATGTTATCCATAGAAGCATACGAAATATCAAAAGCACCATCAGTAAGTTTAGAAACGCCAATGGATCGTTCTATTAACTGATACAATTCTTTATCTACTTTTATAGGTTTAATTCCTGCATTTCGGTTGATCTCCGAAGTTTGTGAAGCTTTATCCCAAGACGATATTAGTTTTTCAATTCTAGAGATTTCATTAACAGCAGCATCTATATAATTGTTGGCTTTGGTTGAATCCTCTGCTACAACTGTAATCTCAAAATTACTTCCCATAAGATGCAAAGCACGTTTATATGTGTTTTGAGCCTGTAATGAAAGGCAAAAAAACAGAATGATATTTAATACAACTATCCGTTTCAAAAAACTGAGATTAAAAAGATTCTAATAAATTAATATACGCTTCTGGAGTAGTTTTCTTGTAGCCCAACGCTCCTAATTCCTTTCCTTTACTATCTAGCACGACGACATAAGGGAAATAACCATTTTTATTGTATTTCTCAGCTAATGCATTATTATGCTTTTCTTGAGCCTCACCTAAGGCGTTCTTTTTTCGTTTTGGAAAATCTGCCTTCAACATCACAAAATGTGTTGCAGCATAAGACTTAAAGGTTTCGGTTTGCCAAATCTCTCTATCTAACTTAATACAAGGTCCACACCAATCGGATCCTTGAAAAACCAATACAATAATCTTATTTTCCTTTTCTGAAATCGTTTTTGCTTCCTCAATATCTAAAACCCAGTCTTGCGAAAATATACTGGCAGAAAAAAGCATAAAAAAAACGATTAGCATTTTAATTTTCATATCAAGGTTTATTAGGTTGTTAATAATGTTAAAACGACAAGAATTATAAAAACTTACTTTAGAAAAGTTACAAAAATGTTAAAAACAAAAGTCCTGTTCTAATATAACGTTTGTATTTGGTTTGTTGTGTGATTTAGCACCTAATTTAGCAAATAAAAACCAAATAGAAAATCCGCGAAAATTTTCATAAACAGTCTAGAACTAGCAATAAACTATATAAGATGTTATAGGCTTTTTTTATTTCTTAATTATGAGTTTATCATTTAGTTTAATAAAATCATCAATACTGGTAGTAATGAAATCAACAGTATCCATAGTTGTTAATATTTTGCCATTTTCTGTAAATAACTTATAGCTTCCTATCCAATATCCTGAGCCATTATCTTGTTCAATCCAATTATTCAATATTGATTTAAATTTAGCTAAATTTGATAAGTAATTAGTTGAATTCTTATTTTCAAAAATTCTGACACCAACTGTCATTTCATTCGTATCAAGTCCAAAAAATCCAACGTCTAATATGAGATTATCTTTTAAGACTAAAATGTCATAATATCCTCCGTTAATGAGTTTAGTTGCTCTATTATTTTGATTAAATTTTATAGAATGTTTTTCTTCACATTTGTTCTTTACCATATCTAAAACTTCGTTTAACTTAAATATAGAATCAGTAATAGCAGTTAATGCTAATTCATCCTTTTTATTAAATTCTGCTTTCAAAATAATTTTTTTTTCATTTAAAAAACTCATCATTTGTTGTGTAATCTCTGTGTTATTTTCATCTATACATTTACTCACATTAAGCCAGCTGATTTCATGGAAGTTCTTATATTCTTTTGTTACATTTGAACGGTACTTAGTTAAAAAGATTAGCTTTTTGTGCTTAAAATTGGTTTGTTGAGTTAAATAATCATCATAATTATCTAACTGCCCATCTCCTTCACTTGCATCTACTTTACATTCTATAAGACATATTGTCTCATCATTTTCAATGTAAACATCAGGCTGTTTATTATTATTAAGTTTTTTTTGAGATGATATTGTATATGCGCATTTCTTATCAGGCAAATCAATTAACGTGAAAAATCTTTCTCTAAAGGGAATATCTGTTTGCAAGCAGTAAGTTAAGATTTCATTTAAAAAATTTTCTAAATTATTTTTTTTCTTAGTCTGTTTGTATTTATATGTTCTCGAAAAAATTGAATCCATACTTTATTTTTATTGATTTAATTGCTCACAACTCGAGCATATCATCGCTAAATGCAAAACAACAACTAATATCCACTACCAAACATGATTAATATCATATCTAAAACAAAGTGACCTGACCTTTATCATCAATATCTAAATCATCATCGTTATCATTATTTTTATTTGATGCTTTTGGTTGCACTTCAGTATCAGAATTATCAACAGTTTCTTCATCCACAACTTCTAGTTCGTCTGCATGCACTTCTTCTGGAGCTTCATAAGGTAAAGAATCTAGCAAGTTTACTTGATTAATTTTATCCTTTGTGAGCTGATTTCCTTGCGCAGTAATCCCTTTTACAGAAATAAATTCTTCAAGATTTACTTCCATATTTGGTTTACGATCTTTACCACGTTCTTTAGTAAATTCTACATCTGCCATTGGTCGCCAATCTGTTGAAACAATTTCTAATTGAGAATCTGGATGATCGGAAATAAAATCTTCTTCTCTCCCTTCTTGCTCTATTATAAAACGTTTTACGTAGTAACGTTCTTTCTCACCATCGTAATAAATAGCTGAAATTGGTTTTTTAGGAATCCATTTTTCCATAACAATCATATCACTATCAAAATGCGTGGTTAATTCTGGAATAATAGTTTTTACAATTCCAGATTGATTAACAATAAGCAATCTATCTTCGCCTCTAAATTCTCCAATCAACTCACCTCTTCCATCTACATTTAAACGCTGAACCGTATCATCAAACCAGATTTTACGAGGTTTTAAAGTTGAAACTCCTTTTTCTTTAAGTTCTACGCGCTTAATGGCATGCTTGGTAACACGATTTCCTTTAGAAGTTCTACCTTTTATAAGCACATCTGCAAAATCTAAATCCCATTTCATTTTTTTAATGCTTCCAACTTGGCGCAGCATAATGGTTACTACTTCTGCTTCGCCATTTGGATTAGCTGAGAAGTACCATAAAGCAGAACTTTTATTTCCGTTGGTTAAATCATATTCACGATCTCTTGTCATACTGGTAACCGCAAAACGTTTTACGTAAGATGGACCACCTTTCCCGTCACGATAAATCATATTATAAACGGTACGCTTGTCTTTTTTCTTGAAAACCGCAACGTGAATAATGTTTTTACCAATAAAGGTCTTCGAATCTACTTTGGTTACCATCATTTTACCATCGTTTGTAAACGCAATAATATCATCAATATCACTACAATCACCAACATATTCGTCGCGTTTTAATGATGTACCAACAAAACCTTCTTCTCTATTTACATAGAGCTTTGTGTTTCTAATAATTACTTTAGTTGCATCAACATCATCAAAGATTCTGATTTCTGTTTTACGTTCTTTGCCTTCGCCATATTCTTTTTTCAATCTTTCAAAATACGCTATAGCATAATCGATTAAGTTGGCTAAGTGATGTTTTACTTCAGCTATTTGATCTTCTAAAGCATCGATTTTTTGCTGCGCTTTATCTATATCAAATTTTGAAATACGCTTAATTCTTATTTCTGTTAAACGTGATATGTCTTCAACTGTAATGGCACGTTTTAGATGTTTTATATGTGGCTGAAGTCCCTTGTCAATAGCATTTATTACACCATCCCAAGTTTCTTCTTCTTCAATATCGCGATACACTCTTTTCTCAATAAAAATACGTTCTAACGACGCAAAATGCCATTGTTCTTGAAACTCATTAAGTCGTATTTCTAATTCACTTTTTAAAAGCTGAACTGTATTATCTGTAGAACGACGCAACATTTCTGTGACACCAACAAAATAAGGTTTGTTATCTTCAATTACACAACCTAAAGGCGAAATTGAAGTCTCACAACTGGTAAACGCATAAAGTGCATCGATGGTTTTGTCTGGTGATAATCCTGAAGGTAAATGAATCAAAATTTCTACTTTCGCAGCTGTATTATCTTCAATCTTTTTAATCTTAATTTTCCCTTTATCATTCGCTTTAAGAATAGAATCTATAAGTGAAGACGTTGTTGTAGCAAAAGGAATTTCAGTAATAACTAAACTATTTTTATCACGCTGAGAAATCAATGCTCTTACTCTTACCTTTCCTCCTCTTAATCCATCATTGTAGTTGGTAAAATCTGCGATACCAGCTGTTGGGAAATCTGGCAAAATAGTAAAACGCTTTCCTTTAAGATGTTTTACGGAAGCATCTATCAATTCAATAAAATTGTGTGGTAATATTTTTGTAGATAAACCTACAGCAATACCTTCTCCTCCTTGCGCTAACAATAAAGGAAACATTACAGGAAGGTTTATTGGTTCTTTTCTACGACCATCGTAAGACGATTGCCATTCTGTAATTTTAGGATTATAAACAACATCGAGCGCAAATTTTGAAAGTCTAGCTTCAATATAACGAGAAGCTGCTGCACGATCTCCTGTTAATATATTTCCCCAATTTCCTTGTGTATCAATCAATAAATCCTTCTGACCAATTTGCACCATAGCATCTGCAATACTTGCATCACCATGAGGATGATATTGCATTGTATGACCAACAATATTCGCTACTTTATTATAGCGACCATCATCTAAATCTTTCATTGAATGCATAATACGTCTCTGCACTGGTTTAAAACCATCTTCAATTGCAGGTACAGCACGTTCTAAGATTACGTAAGATGCGTAATCTAAAAACCATTCTTTATACATTCCGGTAACCTTTGTAATTGTTTCTTGGTTACCATTATCTTCATTTAACAACTCCTCATGTTCTTCTGACATCTATCCTTCTTTATGCTTTATTTTCCTTTTATAATCTTTCTTAAAGACTGTTTAACGTACCTTAATTTCTTTCGTTTTAACAGTGTAACATTAAAACGTTCTTTAGAGATTGATCCATCACTATTATTTATGGCAATAATTAAAGTTCTATAAATTATATAGTTACGTATTTTAAAGCCTACTAATTTACTTTTAACTATTTCTACTTTATCTTCTCTATAATTAAGAAATTCCGTTAATATTAACCCACTGTTTGTAATAACCACTTTTTCACCATCACTATCATATTCAAAATACCGAGCTACAAAATGTACGACAACAACCGCTACAAGCAAACCAATGAGGACAAACAAAGAACTACCTTTAAACAATTCTAAAGATCTAAATACTGTTGCCAGCAAAATAGCCATGACCAGCAATATAAAATAGATGGAAATAATGGTGCTTTTAACGTTTCTGTTATCTGTTCTCATATATTATCTTCTACGACATCAAGTTCAACTTTAAGATTGTCAATAATAAATTCTTGACGTGTTGGTGTATTTTTTCCCATATAGAAAGATAATAATTCTTCAATAGACATATCTTTATCTAACATTACAGGGTCTAAACGAATATCTTCACCTATAAAATGCACAAATTCATCTGGCGAAATTTCACCCAAACCTTTAAATCGAGTAATCTCTGGTTTTGGTTTTAATTTTTCCATAGCTTCTCGTCGTTCTTCTGGTGAGTAGCAATAAATGGTTTCCTTTTTATTGCGGACTCTAAACAAAGGTGTTTGTAGAATATATAAATGACCTTCTTTTATGACTTCTGGGAAAAATTGAAGGAAGAATGTTATCAATAATAGTCGAATGTGCATACCATCTACATCTGCATCTGTAGCAATCACCACATTATTATAACGTAAATCTTCAAGAGATTCTTCAATATTTAAAGCCGCTTGCAATAAGTTGAATTCTTCATTCTCGTAAACAATCTTTTTACTTAAACCATAACAATTCAATGGCTTTCCTTTTAAACTAAAAACAGCTTGTGTGTTTACATCACGCGACTTTGTAATACTACCAGAAGCCGAATCTCCCTCTGTAATAAACAAAGTTGTTTCTAGATTCCGCTCATTCTTTGTATCACCAAAATGCACACGGCAATCACGTAATTTCTTATTATGAAGACTTGCTTTCTTAGCTCTGTCTTTGGCTAGTTTTCTAATGCCAGATAATTCTTTACGCTCACGTTCTGCCTGAAGAATTTTTCGTTGAATTTTTTCTGCTGTATCAGGATTTTTATGTAAAAAATTATCTAAATATTTCTTTATAAAATCATTGATGTATGTTCTAACGGTTGGCAAATTCCCTCCCATATCAGTAGAACCTAACTTCGTTTTTGTCTGACTTTCAAAAACAGGTTCCATTACTTTTATAGCAATAGCAGTAACTACAGACTTTCTAATATCTGAAGCTTCATAGCTCTTACCATAAAATTCTCTAACCGTTTTAACTATAGATTCTCTATAAGCAGCTAAGTGCGTTCCTCCTTGTGTGGTATTTTGTCCGTTTACAAATGAGTGATATTCTTCACTATACTGCGTTTTACTATGTGTAATTGCTATTTCTATATCTTCACCTTTAAGATGAATAATAGGATACAGCATATCTGTTTCGTTAATGTTTTCAGACAACAAATCCTTTAAACCATTTTCACTATAATATTTTTCGCCATTAAAAACTATGGTTAATCCAGGATTTAGATATACATAGTTTTTAAGCATTTTAACGATATACTCGTTTCTATACTTGTATTTTTTGAAAATGATTTCATCTGGAATAAAACTAACCTTAGTTCCTTTTCGTCGAGAGGTGTCATCTAATAAGTCTTGATTAGTAAGATTTCCTTGTGCAAACTCAGCTGAAGCAGATCTTCCGTCTCTAGTGGATTCTACTCTAAAAAAAGAAGATAAAGCATTTACGGCTTTAGTACCAACACCATTTAAACCAACTGATTTTTTAAAGGCTTTAGAATCGTACTTTCCACCAGTATTCATCTTAGAAACCACATCTACAACTTTACCTAACGGAATTCCACGACCATAATCTCTAACAATAACACGTTCGCCTTGCACGGAAATTTCAATGGTTTTACCTGCTCCCATCACATACTCATCAATAGAGTTATCTAAAACTTCTTTAAGCAGAATGTAAATACCATCATCTGGAGACGAGCCATCACCTAACTTACCTATATACATACCAGGTCGCATTCGGATGTGTTCTTTCCAATCGAGTGAGCGTATATTATCTTCAGTATATTTAGTCTGATCTGACATAGAAGTTGGTAAAAATTTAGATGAAGGGCTAATATAAGATTATACCTTAAAAAATGAAATACAGTTTGCGTAAAGTAATTAACAAGTTATGAGAAGTTGAACTCGAAAATGAAATTGAAGTTGAAACTGAAGAAGTTTGACACGAGTTTTACTAATTTTCACTAATAACCTGAGTTTGACGTAAGATTTATTTTCGAGAACCCTAATAAAAGGTGATATTTGAAGTATAAAATAAGAAGTAATATCGAGATATTTTGAAGATTTTATTCAAAAAGAGTGCCTTTTATTAGGGTTTCCTTTAGGATTTGATGAATTTTTCCCAATTACTCACTATAATTTCTCAAATTAACTAGTTAGTCCTTCTAAATTATAGTTTCGAATTGAATAAAAATTCATTCAAACTAGAATCAAATATTACGTCAAACTCAGGTTAATACTGAACAACATGAATTGAAACGTCATTGCGAGGAATAAGGAACGAATGACGTGGTAATCTGTTTGTAATAAAAACCTAACCAACAAGCAGATTATTCATTCTTCAGCCTTTTGCTTTAAAAAAGTGTTTCTCGTTACTAGTAAATTAGTCATGTATTGTTTTAAGAATAAAACATTTACCAATTTTCCAAGAACACCAAAAGGTGATTGAAAATAAAATCTATCTATCATCAACGTTACACTTTCTTTTTCTTGAAAAATATGCTCGTGTCTAAAAGATTTAAAAGCACCAGAAACCATTTCATCTACAAAATAGGTTGGACTTTCAAATTCAGTAATTTTTGAAGACAATTTTTGTTTAATGCCGAAGTGTTTGGCTTCCCAAGTTACCCATTCGCCGAGTTCAATTAAACCAGACGTTTTTCCAGCTATTGCTTTTTCGTTGGAATGTGCCATTGAGGCTTTATGAAAATCAATGTTACGAGACAAATCGAAACAGGTTTTTAAGTCTGCTTTGATTAGTGTTTTGATTTCTATGGTTGGCATACTAGAATTCTATTTAGAATTAGAGATTCCTGCATTACTCATTCATTCTTATTCCATTAAATTGAATTCGTGAATCTTCGATTTCGCAGGAATTTACACGTTAAACAAAAAATGCATTACATCACCATCCTTAACAATGTAATTCTTTCCTTCTACGCGCATTTTGCCAGCTTCTTTTACTTTGGCTTCACTTCCGTATTCTACGTAATCTGTATAAGCAATAACTTCTGCTCTAATGAATCCTTTTTCAAAATCGGTATGAATTACTCCAGCAGCTTGTGGTCCTGTTGCACCAACATTAACGGTCCATGCTCTTACCTCTTTTACTCCAGCTGTAAAATATGTTTGTTGATTTAATAGTTTGTATGCAGAACGAATTAACTTTGCAGAACCTGGTTCTTCTAAACCAATATCTGCTAAGAACATTTTGCGTTCTTCGTAATCGTCTAATTCGTTAATATCTGCTTCTGTACCTACTGCTAAAACTAAAACCTCTGCATTTTCGTCTTTTACAGCTTCTCTTACTTTTTCTACATAGTCATTACCAGAAACTGCAGCAGCTTCATCTACATTACAAACATACATTACTGGTTTGTCTGTAATAAACTGTAATGGTTTAACATAATCTTCGTAATCTTCTTCAGAAAATTCTAGAGCTCTAACTGAAATACCAGCTTCTAGGTTTTCTTTTATTTTATTAAGTACAGCTTCTTCCTTCTGTGCTTCTTTATTTCCTGTTTTGGCAGCACGCTTAACTTTGTCTAACTTCTTTTCAGCAGTTTCCAAATCTTTAAGCTGCAATTCCATATCAATGGTTTCCTTGTCTCTAATAGGATTAATGTTACCATCAACATGAATAATATTTTCATTATCAAAACAACGTAACACATGCAAAATCGCATCTGTTTCTCTAATGTTAGCTAGGAATTGATTCCCTAAACCTTCACCTTTAGAGGCACCTTTTACCAAACCTGCAATATCAACAATCTCTACAGTTGCTGGCAATACACGTTCTGGATTTACCAATTCTTCTAATTTCTGTAATCTTGGATCTGGTACATTTACCACACCAATATTAGGTTCTATAGTACAAAACGGAAAGTTGGCACTTTGCGCTTTAGCGTTAGATAAACAGTTAAATAAGGTTGACTTTCCTACGTTTGGTAATCCTACAATTCCAGCTTTCATTGAGTAAATTTATTTTGTTGTTTCCGTGACAATGGAAATCTCTTTTTTGCGAGTGCAAATGTAGGGAATTAGTAGAATAGTTTTAATTAAAAGTTTTTGAAATAAATTGATCTGAGGTTTGGGGTTGCGCTTAATGATTCGCAGGATATAAAAGCGTTTTAATGTTTGTTTATCAAATGTTAAACGAAGTTAGTTGTTAAAAACCATGAAGTCAATATGTAGAACTACGTATATTTCAAATAAAAAATCCCAAGCCAAAGACTCCTAGTTAAAAAAAATCTAATCCCTTTTATAATGTTTTATGCCTGTGTTACGTTTTTAAATGTTGGATAACTTTCTGTAATACTACCTACTCCTTTTTTATTTACTTTAAAAACAACATCCTTTGTTGTGGTAAACAATAAAACAGATAAAAAAGAGGATTTTAAATGTGATTTTAGAATGGGTAAGGCATCTTCTAAGCTAAGTTCTTCTTCTATATCTTCTGTTTCTCGAGGTCTAAAACTATATTTAAGCATAACTTTAAAATCATCATCAGAATAAATGGGTCTAAGAAATATATTTTTTAATTCGGGTTTACCTATGGTTTTTGCCATTGTTAATTTTGCAAAAGTACCTGCTGTAATACTTTCTTTTACGTGTTCCCAAAAAACAATAAAAACATCTTGGTATGTCATAAACTTAAAATAAATAATGCTAATAATACTAAATTTTCAATTAAACACTTCCTTAAAATTTTTATTTTATGTTTTGATTCATAAAATAAAGGCATAAACAAAACCCCAAGCCAAAGACTCAGGGTTTTAAATATCTAAATGATGCTTAGCGTCTAACCATCAGGATGCATAAAGCGTTGTTTTCCGAGTAAGACCTCTTCAGTTTCTACATGGTCTTCATCTGGTACACAGCAATCCACGGGACATACTGCAGCACATTGAGGTTCTTCATGGAAACCCATACATTCTGTACATTTATCTGGTGAGATATAGTACACTTCGTCACTTATAGGCTCTTGTGTTTCGTCTGAATCTACTTCTTTTCCATTTGGTAAAACCACCTTACCTTTTAAACTTGTACCATCAGCATAACGCCAATCATCAGCTCCTTCGTAAATAGCAGTATTTGGGCATTCTGGCTCACACGCTCCACAATTAATACATTCGTCTGTGATTATTATTGCCATATTTTTTTTCTTTTTTTTAACTTTACGCTTACATTTCTATGAAAAATTAAAATTGAATTCTTAAAATTATACATTCTAGAAATCAAACCTTTTCTCACTCATTTGCTTTACGTAATTTTGCAGCTGCAAAAATAAAGCCAAAACATCGTATAACCAAACTCTATATGGATTTACAACAAAGAATTAACGCATTCGTAAAATTAGGCGTGTTTTTAAATCAATTTCAGCAAGATGGCATCATTAAAAATGATAAAGTTGAAGCTAATGATTTGTTTTTTGATGGCTTTAAACATCAATTAAAGTTAGCACAAGAGCATAATGGTTGGTTTACCAAACAAAACATAACCTTTACATTAGAAAATTGGTCTAATGCATTGACAGACACAAACATTAACCAATGGTTAACTAAGTACAACTTTAATCCAGTAAATCCACAAACTGTTGCGATAATTATGGCAGGAAATATTCCTTTAGTTGGTTTTCATGATTTTTTATGCGTCCTTCTTTCTGGTCATAATGTTTTGGTAAAACAATCCTCTAACGACAAACATTTACTACCTTTTTTAGCCAAGTATTTAGAAGTTGTTGAACCCAATTTTAAAGATAAGATTAAATTCACTGAAGAAAAGTTAGAGAACTTTGATGCCGTTATTGCGACAGGAAGCGATAATACAGCCCGTTATTTTGAATTCTATTTCAAAGGCAAACCGTCAATTATCCGCAAAAACAGAAATTCCGTAGCCGTTTTAACAGGAAACGAAACCAAAGAACAACTAGAAGCATTATCAGATGATATCTTTAGATATTATGGGTTAGGTTGTAGAAATGTGTCGAAATTATTTGTACCAAAAGATTATAATTTTGATGCCTTTTTTAATGCGGTTTACAAATGGCATCCTATTATAAACGAATCTAAATATGCCAATAACTACGATTATAACAAAGCTGTTTATTTAATGAGCGAGTTTGATATGCTAGAGAACGGATTTCTAATGATAAAACAAGATGAAAGCTACTCCTCTCCTATTGCGACGTTATTCTACGAATATTACGATGACATTTCAGAATTAAAACAAAAATTAAAAGCTGAAAATGATAAAATACAATGTGTGGTGGCTAATAGATTTAGTGAAAATGAAATTCCTTTTGGAGCGACACAAAATCCACAACTGTCCGATTATGCCGATAATATGGATACCATTGCCTTTTTGTTAAAAATATAAGGTAAATTTTATGAATTTATCAATTAATAATACATTAGAAATTAGCACCTTTGTGGTCGTTTAAAAGATTACTAATATAGATTTTCGATTTTATACTGAGTACAGTAAAAGAAAGGAAACAAAAAATATAATTTTCATGAAAAAACATAATTTTAGTGCAGGTCCATGTGTCTTACCAAAATCAGTAACTGAACAAGCAGCAGCAGCTGTTTTAAATTTTGATGATGGTTTATCGCTTTTAGAAATTTCGCATCGTAGCAAACCTTTTGTAGAGGTAATGGACAATGCAAGATCCTTAGCCCTAGAATTGTTAGGTTTGGAAGGAAAAGGTTATAAAGCCCTATTTCTTCAAGGTGGAGCAAGTACACAGTTTTTAATGGTCGCTTTAAACTTATTGGAAAAAAGAGCAGGTTACTTAAACACAGGCACTTGGGCAGATAAAGCAGTTAAGGAAGCTAAAATCTATGATGATATTTATGAGGTTGGTTCTTCTAAAACAGCAAACTATAACTACATTCCTAAAGGTTACGATATTCCAGAAGATTACGATTATTTTCATTGTACATCTAACAATACCATTTTTGGGACTCAGATGAAAAACTTCCCAAATTCGCCTATTCCTTTGGTATGTGATATGAGTAGTGATATTTTTTCGCGCCAATTAGATTTTTCAAAATTCGATTTAATTTATGCTGGTGCTCAAAAAAACATGGGACCAGCTGGCACAACATTGGTTGTCATAAAAGAAGACATCTTAGGAAAAGTCTCTCGTAAAATTCCATCAATGATGGATTACAAAACACACATCAGCAAAGGAAGTATGTTTAATACACCACCTGTATTTGCAGTATATACATCTATGTTAACCTTACAATGGTTAAAAGATTTAGGTGGTATTAAAGCCATTGAAGAAGCAAACGAAAAGAAAGCACGTTTAATGTATTCTGAAATTGATCTTAACCCATTATTCAAAGGTTATGCTGTAAAAGAAGATCGTTCTATAATGAATGCAACATTCACTTTAGAAAATGAAAATCTTAAGGAAACTTTTGAAGCTATGGTTAAAGAAGCTGGCATAAATGGTATTAATGGACATAGAAGTGTTGGTGGTTATAGAGCATCAATGTATAACGCATTATCATTAGATAGCGTGAAGGCATTGGTTGAAATAATGAGCGAATTAGAAAGTAAAGCATAAAAAAATGAGCAGTCGCAGTTTACAGTAGGCAGTTGTTTACTGTTGCTTTAAAAAAGTTTTCAGTCGCTTACTCAAGCTCAAAAAAATAAATAGTATAAAATAGTTGAATTTCAAAGTGTAGAAACCTTGAATTTTAAACTTTAAATTTGGAATCAAAATATGAAAGTATTAGCAAACGATGGAGTTTCTCAAAGCGGAATTAACGCTTTAGAAGCTGCTGGTTACGAAGTTATCACAACCACAGTTGCACAAGAGCAATTAGAAAATTATATCAACACAAACGAAGTTTCAGTTTTATTAGTAAGAAGCGCAACAACCGTAAGAAAAGATTTAATTGACAATTGCCCTAGTTTAAAAATCATAGGTCGTGGAGGAGTTGGTATGGATAATATTGATGTAGAATATGCACGCAGTAAAGGCCTAAAAGTAATAAATACTCCTGCTGCATCCTCACACTCAGTAGCAGAATTGGTATTCGGTCATTTTTATGGCTTAGCTCGTTATTTACATAATTCAAATCGTGATATGCCATTAGAAGGTGATGCTAACTTTAAGGGTTTGAAGAAAGCTTACGCAAAAGGTACAGAATTAAAAGGTAAAACTTTAGGTGTTCTAGGTTTTGGACGTATTGGACAAGCAACAGCTAAAGTAGCTATTGGAGCAGGAATGAAAGTTGTAGCTTTTGATCCGTTTTTAGAAATGGCTGATTTACAATTAGATTTCTTTGATGGTCAGAAACTGAATTTTGAAATTAATACCATTTCAAAAGAAGATGTTTTAAAGCAGTCCGATTTTTTAACGCTTCACGTACCTGCACAAAAAGATTATGTGATTGACGCAAAGGAATTTGCCCAAATGAAAGATGGTGTTATTATTGCTAATGCTGCACGTGGTGGAGTTGTAAACGAAGTTGCACTTGTAGAAGCACTTAAAAGTGGTAAAGTATCTAGAGCAGCTTTAGATGTTTATGAAAAAGAACCACAACCAGAAATTCAATTATTAATGAATCCTGCGCTGTCATTAACACCACATACTGGTGCCGCAACTAACGAAGCACAAGATAGAATTGGCACTGAATTAGCTGAACAAATTATTAATATTTTGGGTTAAGCATTAAAATGTGACCAAGTTAAATAAAATGAGTCCTACAATTGTTAGGACTTTTTTTGTACCTTACATTGCTTAATTTTATTAACTTAATTATATACAACAAAATGGCAGGAATATTAGATTTATTAAACAGTGATTTAGGAAAAACTATCATAAGTGGTGTTTCTGGTTCTACAGGAACAGATCAAGGAAAGACAAGTAGCGTATTAACAATGGCGTTACCAGTTCTTATGAAAGCTATGGAGCGTAATGCTTCTACTCCAGAAGGTGCACAAGGACTAATGGGAGCTTTAAGTAGCAAACATGACGGAAGCATCTTAGATAACCTTAGTGGCTTATTTGGAGGTGGAGTTGATGACAATGTAAAAAACGATGGAGCAAAAATTCTTGGCCATGTACTTGGAAACAAACAACAAGGTGTAGAAAAAATTATTGGAGAAAAAGCCGGTTTAGATATGGGTTCAGTTGCTAACATTCTTAAGGTGGCTGCACCATTATTGATGGGTGTTTTAGGAAAGCAAGCAAAACAAAACAATGTAAGTTCTCAAAGTGACTTAGGAGGTCTTTTAGGTGGTTTACTTGGAGGAGCTAGTAATAGTGGACCAGTAACTACTGAACAGACTTTCCTAGAAAAAATGTTAGATGCAGATGGTGATGGTAGTGTTATTGATGATGTAGCTGGTATGTTATTAGGTGGTGGAAACAAAAGTAAAGGAGGTCTTGGTGGTCTTTTAGGCGGATTATTCGGAAAATAAAATTCCTTTATATATTATATTGAAAAGCAGTTCTAATAAATAGAGCTGCTTTTTTTTTATGGTTTCAGATTAAACTTGTAAAATGAGTAGTTTTACGCATTGAAACCTATTGTTTACATATTGTAGATTGTATTTAACTTAATATTACGTTGCTTTGTAATGTTAAATCAAAGTAAAAATCTAAACACAATTAAAATTTTTAATACCTTTAATACTTATGAAGTATCCATTATCAAAATTTAATTTCTCAAACAAAATGTTCAATTCAATCTTTGGACGCAATAAATGTGGATACATTAAAAAAACTATTCCTTTTATTATTGTTCTCATTCTAATTGCAAGTTGTAAATCTTACAACACTAACCAGACTATTAACAATGGAAATGATAGTGGCTTAGTACAAAATGACACTGTTTCTATTAGTAGTGATGAAAACGATTACGAGATCATTGTTATAGAGCCTGGTTTTAGCGGCTGGTTAGCTAGTACAGCAAGACCTGAAGGTTACTACACACAACCATGGTTAGAATCTAGAAATGCACTTTTAGTACAAAGTTGGAACCAAAGAGCTCTTCAGCCGTTAACTTACGATCCAAATTTATATGAGATGCGCATAGATTATGACACAAACACAGATTATGGTTATGAAGTTAACTATAAATTGTACAATTATTTCTTATATTTTCAATTAAAATACAAACAACGTTTATCTTCTTTTACACCTAGAATTTAAAATCTTAATTTACTAAATTTGCAGCACGTAATTAGTGCTATGGAAAAATTTAAAAAACATTGGGAGATTCAACAAAATTGGCAATTGTTATTTCCCATTTTTGGTTTGATTATTTTGGGCTATTCGGCTTTTAAAATTTCGAAAGCTTTTGTCAGTGATTATGGTTTAGTTTTCACAATAATAGCTTCAATACTCATCTTTTTCTTATTACTTAAATTCACATTATTCCTGTTTAAAAAACTAGAAAACAAATGGATTTTAGACTGTAAATGGGAAATGATTAGAGTGTTTATGGTATTTGCAGTTACAGGCTCATCTTCATTATATGTTGGCAGACCAATTATAAAACTTTTAGGTATTACTAAAGAAAACTTAAATCCTATCCTGTATTGGATTTTATTTATTATCATTGGGCTTATTTTCTACCAGATTCTTTTAGTAACCTTTGGATGGCTATTTGGGCAGTTCAAGTTTTTTTGGGAGTTTGAAAAGAAAATGCTTAGACGATTTGGATTAAAACGCTTTTTAGATTGAATTTAAAAACATTAATAGCATCAGTATTTAAGGTATTAGCAATTATGCTAGTACTTATTGTACTATTGCCATCTGCTATTAAGTTTGCACATGCATTCAATCATCATACTCACGAAGTCTGTGAAGCGGATAATAATTCTAAAACTCATTTTCACCAATTAGACATTGACTGTGATTTTTACAAATTTAAGATTTCTAAAAATCAGTTTTTTGTATTATCTAAATACACAATAAAGCCAAACTTCCTTTTTTCAAAAGAAAAGCTAGAACATTATATTTCTTTTAATAATTATCAGCAATTATCTAGATATCTTAGAGGACCTCCTCAGTTAATGTAGTCTTAAAAATCACATACATTAACAAATAGATTTAATGAAACAATTCATTATTACTATAGCAATTGCATTTACTTGTTTTTGCTACGGTCAAACTTGCACATATACGTTTTTAGGAGAACTTTCAGATTTTCATGATGGTACACCAATCGCTTCGGCTACAGTATTTATTAAAGAACATAATAAGTATATTGTATCTGACTCTAATGGTAAATTCAAAATTGAAAATTTATGTAGTGGTACTTTAACTCTAAAAATATCTCATATTGGTTGTGAAACCAAGACCATGAGTTATATTATAGAGGGAGATACTTATGCAGCAATTAAACTAGAACACCATATTGAAGAACTTGATCAAATTTCTGTGACTGGTAACACAAGTAAACAGAAAACCAAAACTGCTCAGGAAACCGTTCTAAAGGCGAATACGCTTAAAAAGTATAGCGCGCTTAACCTTGGGGATGCTCTAAAAGAAGTCGCTGGCGTATCTTCTATTAATACAGGAAACGCTATTGTTAAGCCTATGATAAATGGTATGCATAGTAGCAGATTGCTTATTCTAAATAATAATGTACGATTACAAGACCAGGAATGGGGAATTGAGCACGCACCTAATATTGATATTAATTCTGCAGATCAAATATCTGTGATAAAAGGATCTGGCGCTTTAGCTTTTGGTGGTGATGCTATTGGAGGTGTTATTGTTGTTAATCCAACCAGAATTATTAGAAAGGATACACTGTATGGACGTACTATAATTGGAGGGCAATCTAATGGACGCGGTTATAATATGTCTTCAACTCTAAATAAAAGTTACAGATCAGGCTGGTTTGCAAATATTCAAGGTTCATTGAAACAAAATGGTGATTTTAAGGCTCCAGATTATAATTTAACCAATTCAGGTTTAAAATCCCATGCATTTACAGTTAGTGCTGGTAAAAAGAAGTTTGAATCTGGTTTTGAAGTATTCTATAGTTATTTGGATAATGAAATTGGTATTTTAGGAGCTTCTCATATTGGTAGCATCTTTGATTTTGATCGTGCTATAAATTCTGGACAGCCACTTACTATTAAAGATTTTAGTTACGATATTAATGCGCCAAAACAAGACATTACGCATCATATATCTAAAGTGAACTATTATAAGCGTTTTCAAAATTTTGGAAAGGTAAATCTGCAATATGATTATCAGAATAACCAAAGATTTGAATTTGATGTAAGACGAGGAGAACTTAGAGTTGTTCCTGCTATAGATTTAACATTACAAACCCATTCTCTTTTAGCAGATGTAAATTTAGATGCTAACCTAGATCGAAAAATAGATTTTGGGATTATGGGTCGTTTTCAAGATAATTTTGCAAATCCAGATACAGGTGTTAGGCGTCTAATACCAGATTACGAAAAGTATGATTTTGGCGCATACACAACTGCAGAATTTCAAGTAAATGATGGTTTAATTATTGATGCTGGTTTACGATATGATTTTAACAGAATCGATGCTAAAAAGTTTTATTTAAAATCGCGATGGGAAGAACGTGGATATGATGCAGATTTTTCTAATATTATTATTGAAGAGTTACCAACACAGCTTTTAACCAATCCGGTTTTCGACTTTCATAATATATCTGCTTCGGCAGGAATTAAGTATACTATTAATGAAAGTAACCAAATCATTTTAAATTACGGTTTAGCAAGCAGACCTCCTAATGTATCAGAGTTGTTTAGCGATGGGCTACACCATTCTGCAGCAAGGTATGAAATAGGTGATCTTAGATTTAATAAAGAAATTGCAAATAGAGTATCTGCATCTTATGCTTACAATGTATCAAAATTCAATCTTTTAGCTGAAGTATTCTATAATAGAATTGAAGATTTTATTTACTTAAGACCTTTTGGAGATATAAAAACAAATAGAGGTCCTTTTCCTTTGTGGCAATATAAGCAAACCAATGCACAATTATTTGGTATGGATCTTACTACTACTTATAATATAACTGATGCTTTGCTATGGCAAAATAAAACAGCGTTTATAAAAGGGTACGATTTAAAAACCAATTTGCCTTTAATTGATATACCGTCTTTTAATACCACAAATCAAATTACATACAGTAATGAGGCATGGTATAACTTTTTAGTAAGTCTAAAATCAGAATGGTCATTTGAGCAAAATGAATTCCCTGATTTTAATTTTGAAATAGAAGACCCACTTACAGGTGAAATGATTTTGATAGAGATTAGCACACCTCCATCTGCCTATCATTTATTACATCTTTATAGTGAAGCCCTATTTTCACTTACTGAAAAAACAAACATAAAAATTGCTTTAAGTATTAATAATATTTTTAATACATCACACAGAAACTATTTAAACCGTCTACGTTATTTTGCTGAGGACTTAGGAAGAAATATAACATTACAATTAGAACTCAATTATTAAAAAAGATGAATACAAACAAATTAAAAATAAACACAAATAACTTAAAAACTAAAACAATGAAAATCAATTATTTTAACACTATGAAAACAACAAATTTTTTTATTAGCGCAATTTTTTGCTTAGCGCTTACAACATCATGTTCTAATGATGATGATGCCAATCCTCTACCAATTAATCCTGAAGAATTAATTACTAATGTAACATTAACATTTACTAATAATGCAGATGCGACAGATACTATTGTATTGGAAAGCGTTGCACCAGACGGTCAAGATGGTGCTTCTACAGAAACCGTTACAGGAGACTTTACTTCTGGAGCAACATATGCTTTAAGTCTTGAAATAACAAATGAATCAGAAGATCCTGCAGATGATGTTTTAAATGATGATATTATCCCAGAAGCAGATGAGCATTTCTTTACTTATGCGGTAAATCCTAGCAATTTAACCATGACTAGAGATGGTGATGACATCGAAGGACCTAATGGAAGTAAATTAGGTGTTAATACAACTTGGGTTGCTGGTGACGTAAGCACAGGAAATAATGTGCAAATTATATTAATACACGAACCAACTTCTACTGATGATTCTAACGGATTTGGTAGTGTAACTGGTGGTTCTGAAGATTTAAATATTACATTTACTAGTGTTGATATTCAATAAATAATATCAACTATAATTTATATTGTCATAAAAAAGCACTCGGGAGAGTGCTTTTTTTATTGTTTATTTTATAATTTATCACTAGCATCCGAAAGTTTTTGACATAATTTAAAAAAGCGCGTTTTAAGCTTGTATTTTGGTTATAAAATAATGGTTAGCCAGAAAATAAGTCCTCTTTGAAATTTATTTTCGTTTGATTTTCTATG
>Ga0209633_10000162_pt1 | contig 78617 bp, 67 predicted proteins | sample Cruoilmetagenom1_FD_187290 | JGI IMG/M metagenome (GOLD analysis project Ga0209633, IMG submission 187290) | Oil polluted marine microbial communities from Coal Oil Point, Santa Barbara, California, USA - Sample 1 (SPAdes) (version 2) | ecosystem: Environmental > Aquatic > Marine > Oil seeps ... | reverse complement strand
ATAATAATCGAGTATTAAAATACAAAATGATTTGAATTAAAAGCAAATTAATATTGTTTTAAGAAGCGTTTTTTTTTGATTTGTTTTTTAATTGAAGAATTTTAGGTTCTGAGGATTTTTTTTTCTGAGTATCGTAAGAATCACTAACATACCACCAATCTTGCGGAATTTCAACTGTGTATTTTCCTTCATGTTTTACCACATTCTCAATTATAAATTTAGCAATTCCCTCAGGCATATTTAAAGTTACTTTTAAGTTAGAAGAACTATCTAATACAGTCTTAACCCTGGTAGGATTTGCTTTTTCAACATGAAAAATTGAATCGGAATTTTTTGCTTGCAGGATAACAGTAGTAGTATAAGTCATTAATTTTAGGTCAAAAAATGGTGAAGCTACTTTATCATATAAAGATTCAAGCGCTACCATGCCAATTATACCTTCGGATCTGTTTCCAAATAATTGCCATAATCCGGATATCCCAGGTAAGGATTTAAATTTACCTCTTCTCTCATAAAGGTCGGGAGCAATTCTCTTCATTGTTTGTAAGTCTTCAATCATTAGTGGTCTTGGACCAATAAAACACATTTGTCCAAGTAGTACATTAAATACTTGAGGTAATTCATCAAGTCCGGTCTTTCTTAACCAGCGCGAAAAAGGGGTTACTTTATCTCGTAATCCAGGTTTAAGAAATATATCTTGTTCTGTTTCATGAACAATATTTTTTTCTCTTGGCTTAATGGTTCTTAACTTAAAAATTTTAAAACGATTCTTATCTAGCGTAAGTCCTCTTTCCTGAATATATATTGGAAAACTTTTTAATTCAATTAATAGTATAATTGAAAAAAATAGTAAAAACGGAAAAGTAATTATTACCAGAAAAATTGCAAAAATAATATCAAATATTTTTTTTAGGAGCATTTTTACATATCTAAAAAATTAATGACCACAAAGCATAATCTAAAATTAGTATTGCTGCAGACGAAACTACAAAGGATCTAATTGTGGATAATCCAACCCCTTCTGCCCCGCCAGTTGTTCTAAACCCTATATGACACCCAAGTAAGGCTGTTACTCCTCCAAATATCATCCCCTTAATCATACCAAATATAAAATCACCCATGGTAAAAAATCGTTTTACAGAATCAAAAAAAACCGCATAAGATACATCAAGATAAAAATTGGAAACCAAATAAGCACCTAAAACGGCAATTGTATTTGCAAATACTATTAATATAGGCAGCATTATTATTGCCGCTAAAAACCTTGGCATTGCAAGATATCTAACTTTGCTTATTCCCATTGTTTCCAATGCATCGATTTGTTCTGTAACTTTCATAGAACCAAGTTCCGCAGCTATTGATGCTCCAACACGGCCTGCAATAATAATTCCTGTCAATACCGGGCCAAGTTCTGTGATAATTGCTCTGGAAGTAGCGGTTCCTAAAAAAGATATTGGGGCCAAACCTTTTAATTGATAAGCAGCTTGCCATGCCGCCACAGCGCCGGTAAAAATGGCTATTATAATTACAAGCGGAAGTGAATTTACTCCAATGTGCTCCATTTGAGATAATACCAACTTCCTGTTTCTGAAGACTTTTGGAAAGAAACCAATAACTTTTAGAAAAAGGATAGAGATTTGTCCAAATTCCTGAAAAAAATTCAGAACTTTTCTACCAATGTTTGAAAGAAAGTTTTCTATCACAATTACACTTTATTATTTGAAAACTTATATACTTAAAACAAATTTAACATTTAATTTTATTGAATGTAAGTCTATTATTTATAAATTATCGATCTTATTCGTACTTTTTGTATTGAAATATTGTGTAATTATTTTATATTATTTGTATTGTTTCAATATACTATTTTGAAAATATAAAAATTTGGGTAAACTATATGGAAACTATCAATTACGAAGAAGTAGAAAAATCCAACGGTGTTAATATTCCCGATAATTTAGTATTCGGTAAAAATTTCACAACTCATTATTTTGAAATGGATTACGATGCAAATAATGGAGGATGGCATAGTCCGACAATCAAAAAGTTTTCAAATTTTCAAATTTCACCGGCAGCGCTTGTATTTCATTATGGTCAAGCTATATTTGAAGGACTAAAGGCATACAAACATTCTGATGGAAAGGTAGCTTTGTTTAGACCTGATGAAAACATTAAACGAATGAACAGATCGGCAAAAAGATTATGTATGCCAGAAATTGATTTAGACCTAGCCTTAACGGCTCTTAAAGAATTGGTCAAATTGGAGAAAGATTGGATTCCAACAAAAGATGGTCATTCATTATACATACGGCCTTTAATGTTTGCAACTGATCCTTATCTTGGTGTAAAAGCCGGTGATCAATATAAATTTATGATCATGCTTAGTCCAGTTGGACCATATTATCCCCAAGGTTTTAAACCTGTACCAATTTTAGCAACCGACAAATATGTTCGTGCGGTTAGAAAAGGAGTTGGTGATTGTAAAACAGCAGGTAATTATGCTGCAAGTCTTTTAGGGCAAAGAGAGGCTATTAAAGAAGGATACACACAGGTATTATGGTTAGATGCAATTGAACAAAAATACATTGAAGAAGTTGGAACAATGAACATATTTATTCAATTTAAAGATGAAGTAGCCACACCAATGCTTACCGGGTCTATTTTACCTGGAGTTACAAGAATGTCCGTGCTCGAAATACTAAAGGACTGGAATTTTAATGTTACTGAAAGAATGATTGATATTAATGAACTTGTAGAAGGAAATAAAAACGGTAATTTAGTTGAAATATTCGGGACGGGTACTGCTGCAATAATTTCATCCATTAGCAAATTAAAATACCATGATACGGTAATGCAGTTTAGTGACGAATATGCCGGTGAATTAGGCACAAAATTATATGAAGAAATTCTTGGTATTCAATACGGAGTTAGAGAAGATAAATTTGGTTGGATGAATTATATCGATTAAACAAAAATTAAATATCAAAAATATTAAAGCCGCTTAATGCGGCTTTTTTTGTTTAAAATTTTCGAATATGAGTTCTTGCCTCACTCAAATTATTTTATTTCCAAAAGGCCATGATTTCTTATTTAGATTTATAGGTACAGATTGGAATTGGATTTAAGAATTATTTTCTCAATCAGTATTTACAGCAATTCACCTGACAATTATAAAACTTCTGGTAATCATGAATAAGTTCCAAAGCTATTATATAGCTCCTTTTAACAAGTAAAATCAAGAGGTCCCAAATTAAAATTATAATTTTATTATTTACTTTAAATATAAATTTCAACATATTGCATTTTCAATTTTTTACAAATGGACGATGGCAAATTATGCGTAAACTAAAACAATGTATACTGCGAAGATCGTTCGGAATTGTGCGGAAATTTAGTTAGCCTACTTATTTACTAACTCTTCTGCTCGACCGGGCGGATTTCAACCTATTTAATTTTAAGGAATTTTTCTTTGCTCAAAGTGGAGTATTAGTGCTATTTTTTTCTCCTTACTAGATGCCAAAGAAATTCCTGACTTATTAATATTTTTAAATAAATGGAAGAAACAAAATGGCAATAACTTTAGCAGATAGCTATTATCTAAAGGCACTTGATTTATATCCATATGAACTTGAGCAGGTTACCGAAGCTCTTAATTACGCTATCGGTTATGACGATGAACATGCCGGTGCCCATTGCCTTTTAGGTATGGTAAAAATGTACCAGTTGGGTAATTACATTGCAGCTGAAAATCACTATGAAAAAGCATTGGCTTCAGATATCAATCATGTTGAGACTCATTATGCTTACTCTGACTTGTTAATTCAAACAAGTGAATACGGAAAAGCAAAAAAACTGATTAAGCATGCTTATAAAATAAAGGGCATAAATGTACTTCGACTGAAACACAATGAAGGATTAATTGCCGAAATTTCTGGTGATTTACTGAAAGCAAAAAATTATATGAAATATGCTTACGAGAATTCATATAGAAAAAATGAAAGGCAATTCTTAAAAGAAGAGCTGAGCCGCATCAAATCAAAGCTCAAATCCAAAAATAAATCAAACAAAAAATGAGGGAGGTAAAACTACCTCCTTTTTTTATATTAGAGAGAAAATTCAATTTCTATTAATATTTTAGTCATTTCTTCAATGCCATTTTTTATCTGCATTATACTTATAAATCCATCCAATTGATCCATCAGATATCCAAACACCAATCAATTCTGTCTCTAAATTCAATAGGAAATCATCACAAAAATATTATCATTTTATATACTTATACTCAACTAATGGGACCGATGACACAATAAATAGGGAAAACAAACTTTTCCATGATAACAAAAACGAATTATATAGTAATAAGATATCGTATCCTTTTGAAATAGTGGATTTATAATTACCTGGTTTTAAGAAAAAAATATCTTGACATAGTGAACATTTTATCACTATATTTAGTGAACAAAATATCACTAGAGGCAATTTTGACACAAAGACAAGAAGAGATATTAAAATTTATCAATGAATTTATAACAAACAATGGATTTCCCCCTTCCTACAGAGAAATTGGAACTAATTTTAGTATTACCAGTACATTTGGAGTTAAACGTCATTTAGATGCTTTAATTAAGAAAGGTTACATTAATATAGATAGTAAATCTAACAGATCCATCTCACTTACAGAAAAAGCGTCTAGTTTATTCAATACAATAAGAGAAAATAATTCTATAGAAATTCCAATTCTCGGCAGGGTTGCTGCCGGAAGTCCGGTTCTTTCGGAACAAAATATGGATGGAACTTTATTTATTGATTCCAGTCAAATTAGAAGAGGTGAAAAGTATTTTGGTTTAAAAGTGCGCGGCGATAGTATGATTGATGAAGGAATTTTTGAAGGTGATACCGTAATTGTAAGATCCCAACAAAGTGCAATTAACGATGAAATTGTTATTGCTATGGTAGATAATGAAACAACTGTAAAAAAATATAAAAAAAATAAAATGAATATAGAGTTAATTCCTGCAAATAAAAATTATCATCCGATTGTCGTTTCACCTCAGGATGGGTTTTCTATTTTAGGAAAAGTTGTAGGGGTTTACAGAATTTACAATTAAGAGGTTATAATGAAATCTGAAATATTTAATTCAGCAATTCTTTCTAGGAAAAAACTAAAATTTTTATATAAATTGGATCAAGTAGAAGTTGAGCCGTATTTTTTAGCTGTCAATAGGGATGGAGAAAAAGTTATATATGGCAGGGTTAACAATTCAAGCAACATCAAAATGTTTGAATTCAATAAAATTTTTAACATAAAAGTACTTGAGCATACTAAATTTTCACCAATTATCCCCATTTTGCCAATTTTAAATTGAGGATTGCTAAAATGAAGGAAAGCATTAGACAAAGAAAAGTTGATGATCTGGTTAGTCATTTTTGGAAAAACGGCTATTTAACATTAAGTAGAAAATTTGGAACATATTTACCAAATCCTGGAAATGTTGGTAAGTATGAAGTTGATGCTATTGGAAAATTGAAAAAGAAATATGCAATTGGTGTTACATTAAATGAAGAAGAACTTAATGATCCAAAAATTTATACTAAATTAGAATATTTGGCTACCCGCCATACTAAATACTCTCAAAAAAAGGTTACATTGTTTGTTGGGGTTCCAAAAACCTTATTCAATAAAGTAAAACTTTGCATCAATAATCTGAGTGCAGATGCAAAAAAAAATATAAGGGTAGTTGCAATTGGTAACGATTCAAACCCTAAATTATTTTAATCTTAAACTAAAAATTTAATTCTTATCTTCTTACTTGCAGTCTTTTTTATCACTAAAACCTTAAACCGATAAATCATTTTTTGATTTCTGCTGTTAATTTATTTCCATATAACAATTTTCACCAAAAGTAAGAACCTTGACATTTAGTTTTTACACGGTTATTTTGGAAATTCTGATTTAAAATAATAAGAGATTTTTTTTGTCAAAAAGGCTCAGTTCAAAAGATTTAACACTTATCGATAATATCAAAAATTCCGGAAACATTCCTGAACATATTGCTATTATAATGGATGGGAATGGTAGATGGGCCGAAAATAAAAAGTTGCCGAGAGCTGCAGGACATAAAAGAGGTGTTGAAACTGTTAGAGCAATGGTGCAATCATGTTTAAATTTAGGTGTTAAGTATCTTACCTTGTATACATTTTCAACAGAGAATTGGAGAAGACCGCAAAAAGAAATTTCAATGTTAATGAGATTAATGGTAAAAAGTCTTCGAAATGAAACTAATGAATTAAATAAAAATTATGTAAAAATTACTTCAATTGGTAATGAAGATAGTTTACCAAAAGTGGTACAAAAAGAATTGCACCAGGCAAAAGAGATAACAAAAAATAATGATAAACTTGTTCTAAACCTTGCACTAAGTTATAGTGGAAGATGGGAAATTATTGAAGCTGCAAAAAAAATTGCATTAGAGTATGCCAGTGGTAAAATTGAGTTGGAACATATTAACGAAGAATTTGTATCAAATAAGTTAACAACAGAAGGAATGCCTGATCCCGATCTAATGATTAGAAGTGGTGGCGAACATAGAATAAGTAATTTTTTAATCTGGCAGGTTGCTTATTCTGAACTATATGTATCAAACGTACTTTGGCCGGATTTTAAATGTAAAAATTTGGTTGAAGCAATTGAAGATTATCAAAAAAGAGAGAGAAGATTTGGACTTATCAGTAAACAAGTTTCAGAAATCCAAAATAAATCTGAAAAGACAATTAAACTTACCGATCAACTTGCTTAAGTATTTTATTTTAATATTGCTACTAGTAAATTCTAATTTGTTCTCTCAATTCAACAGAGCAAATTATAATGTATTAGGAATTTCAGTTGAGGGTAATACCACTGCTGATGCAAATACTATTATCGCAAATAGTGGATTACGAGAAGGTAAAGAAATTGAAATTCCGGGTGATGCAACAAATAATGCAATTAAAAGATTATGGGCGCTTGGCATTTTTCAAGATGTACAAATTGTTATAGACAAAAAAGTTAGTAATGGTATATTCCTCGTAATTAAAGTTGATGAACTTCCAAGAATGGAAAAAACTATAATTAGAGGAAATGACGAGTTAGATGAAGATGATATTACAAACGAAATTTCCTTTGTAAGCGGACAAACACTTAAACCTCAAGAAATAAGTAAAATACTATTAAAAATAGATGCTTTATATGAAGATGAAGGTTTTCTTAATGTAAAAATGGATCCAATAAAATTTGAATTCGCTAAGTCCGATACTGTTGATGATGAGATCATTGTTACATGGCAAAATGAAAAAAACGAAGATGATACAGAAGAAACTATTTACGATTATTACCCTGAATTGAGATCAAATATCATAAAAAGAATACAGAATAGAGTATTATTGGTTTTAGATATTGATGAGGGTGAAGAAGTAGTTGTTAGAAGCATAAACTTCAATGGAAATTCGGCTTTTGATGATGATGATTTAAGATCAGAATTAGATGAGACTGCCGAAAATGCCTGGTGGCGTTTTTGGAGTTCAGCAAATTTCAAGAAGGAAACTTTCGAAACCGACAAAGGTTTGTTAAAAACGTTTTATCATCAAAATGGATATAGAGATTTTGAAGTACTTTCAGACTCCATTCTGTTATCGGAAGATAAAAAATGGATGGATATTACATTAGTTGTGCATGAAGGTCCTCAATATAAATTAAGAAATGTTAATTGGATTGGCAATACCGTCTATCCAAGTAATTTACTTACGGAAAGATTAGGATTTGAAAAAGGTGACATCTATAATTATGAAATGTTTAGCCAAAATTTATATGGAAATCAAACCCAAACAGATGTTGCTTCATTATTTTTGGATAATGGATATTTGACTTTTAGACAGGAAGCTAAAGAAGAAAAAATTGGAGAAGATTCAATTGACGTAACAATTAAAGTTACAGAAAATAATCAGTTTAAAATTGGCAAGGTTGAGATTACGGGAAATGATAGAACAAAAGATAAAGTAATAAGAAGGGAACTCTATACGGTCCCTGGAGATTATTTTAGAAGAAGCAATATTTTTTCAAGTATACAGCAGCTTGCAAACTTGAACTACTTTAATGTAGAACATTTATATCAAAAAGGTGTTGATTATCGTCCTGCAAACGATAGTCTGGTAAATTTAATATACAACGTTGAAGAAAAATCTAGTGATTTTATAAACGCATCAGTTGGTTATAGCGGCTCTTGGGGATTTAGCGGTTCAATTGGAGTTACATTAACAAACTTTTCAATAACAGAACCTTTCCAACTTGGCGGCGGGCAAATAATAAATTTCAATTGGCAGTTTGGCGTTGGTAATTTTTATAGAACATTTACTCTCGGTTTTACGGAACCATGGTTTATGGATACTCCAACATCTCTTGGATTTGATTTATTTGATACAAGACAACAATATATTTACGACTTACAACAATCAGGTATAACACTTCGAGCCGGAAGAAGATTAAGATGGCCGGATGATAGATTCTATCTTCAAGGATTATTTAGATTCCAATATAATGACGTAATTGATGGTCGTGGCTATTATGCCGAAGGTATTTCAAGGCAGTTTACACTTGGACTAACTTTAAGTAGAAATGATATCGATAATCCAATATTCCCATCAACAGGTTCGAAGATTAATATTTCGGGAGAACTATCCGGTGGTCCAGTATTACCCGGTGATGTTGATTATTACAAAGTTGAAATTAAAACGGATTGGTATAGAAGATTATTTAATTCCAATCGTTTAACCTTTTATACGGGGTTAGATTTAGGATACATTCATGAGCTTGTAGAAGGCACAACAATTCAACCTTTCGAATTTTTCTATATGGGTGGAAACGGATTAGTAATAGCTACTACCCCACTCAGAGGATATGCGGATAGGTCTGTTGGCCCGCAAAGCAGTGATGGTTTAACAATTGGTGGAAGAGTTAAAGCAAAATATGTCGCGGAACTTAGGGCGGCACTCGCACTGGAGCCAATGCCGATATACTTCTTAATGTTTGCTGAAGCAGGAAATACATTTGAAGATTTACCATCTGCCGATCTTTTTGATCTAAAAAAATCAGCTGGTGTGGGAGCAAGAATTTTAATAAATCCTATTGGGTTAATAGGATTTGACTACGGATATGGATTTGACAGACAATCTGTCGATGGACAAGATCCAAAATGGGAATTTCATTTCCAATTTGGCAGAGGCTTTTAATTAACTAACAAAAATAGAGGTAAAATTGAAAACATCACAATTTCTTTTAATATTCATTTTATTATCTGGATTTCTTGTTGCACAAAACAGCCAGAAAATTGGATGGGTAAATTCTGAAGTTATTTTACAACAATATCCACCTGCAATTAAGGCTCAAAGCGATTTAGATGCACTTACTTCGAAATGGACAAAAAGTATAGATAGTATGACTACGGAATTACAAACTGCTTATACGGATGCTCAAAAGCAATTCACAAATATGACTCCTGATAAACAAAGAGAAGTTCAACAACAATTAGTTCAAAAAGAACAAGTAATGCAACAATTCAGACAACAAAAATTTGGTCAGCCAAACGGTGAACTGTTCATCAAGCAAGAAGAATTTTTAAAGCCAATTAAAGCAGAAATTCTTGAAGCAATTAATGCTGTTAGAAAAACCGAAGGAATGAATTTCGTTTTTGATAAAACTGCTGATGTATTATTATTATTTGCTGATCCTAAATATGATATTACCAATGTAGTTCTAGATAGACTTAAAAGAGGTTAATTTTAAATAAAATTTTACAATTTTATTAGAGGTTTGTGGGCACTCAATTTTACTTAGATTCTTACAAACCTCTTTTTTATTTTAAAGTAAATATTCTAGGAGATACATGTAATGAATAGAAACACCTCAATTTATTTATTTTGCATTTTGTTAATTTCAACAAATTTATTTGCTCAATTAAAGATTGGTTATGTAGATTCAGATGCAATAATGAAGAAATTACCTGATGCTCAAGATGCCCAACAAAGAATCGACACTCAAATAAGCGAATGGCAAAAAGAACTAGATGACTTACAAAAAGAATGGAAAGAAAAGTATGATGATTATGAGAGAAGAAAATTAATTATGGGGAAACAGAAAAAAGCAGATGTAGAAAAAGAGCTTGTTACTCTGGAAGATCAAATAGAAGATTTTCGACAAAGTAAATTTGGAGTAAATGGAGAATTATATAAAAAACAAGAAGAATTTATGAAACCCATTCAAAACCAAGTATTTACTGCAATAGAGGAAGTTGCCCTTGATAAAGAATTAGATTTTGTTTTTGACAGAAGCGGTGACTTAATATTTCTATATGCTAAAGAAGAATATGACATTACTCCGGACGTATTAAACAAATTACAGTAATTATTGCTTATCTTTCCTGTTGTATTTTTTATTTTTATGTAATTCTCAATAATTGTATTTTTGGGAATTACATAAATCTTCTTTTCAACTGAGTTATGCTTAATGAATATAGAACTTGCAGAAATTTCCGACCTTGTAAACGGTAAGATCATAGGGAACACAAATATAAAAATTTCCAATTTATCAAATATTCAAGATGCTAAAATTGGTGATTTAACATTTTTATATATGCCATTGTACCACGAGTTTTTGAAAACAACAAATGCTTCAGCAGTTCTTATTCCCGCTGAATTTGAAAAATCAAATAAAAATATCACCTATATTGAAGTAGAAAAACCTGATTTGGCTTTCCAAAAAATTATTAATACTTTTTTTCAACCTACATTTAATCTCATTGGAGTTGATAAATCTGCTTTTGTTAGTGAAAATGCAAATGTACATGCAACAGCCGCACTTGGTAAAAACGTAGTTGTTTCTAATAATTCAAAAATTGGAGTCAATTCTAAAATCTATCACAATACTGTAATTATGGATAATTGTGAAATTGGCAATAACGTTTTGATATTTCCCAACGTTACTATTAGAGAAAATACTTTGATTGGAGATAATGTAATAATCCATTCAGGAACGGTTATCGGTTCTGATGGTTTTGGATATTCCCCAGATAAAAATGGAGTTTACAACAAAATCCCTCAAGTTGGAAACGTTATTATTGAAGATAATGTTGAGATAGGTTCGAATGTAACAATTGATAGAGCCGCTGTTGGATCAACAATAATTCACAAGGGTGTTAAATTAGATAATTTAGTTCAAATTGCTCATAATGTTAAAATTGGTGAAAATACTGTAATGTCTGCTCAAACAGGTATTTCCGGTAGTGCAACAATTGGTAAAAATTGCATTTTTGCCGGACAAGTAGGATCCGTAGGCCATATCAATATTGCTGACAACGTCATTGTTGGAGCGCAAAGTGGAATATCAAAGGGAATAAAAACACCGGGGATTTATTTCGGTAGCCCGGCTAAAGAAATTAAAACAACTTTGAAATTAGAAGCTCATATAAGATCCTTACCAAAATATTTGGAAAGGATTAAGGAGTTAGAAAAAAAAGTTGTTCAACTTCAATCTAAAAATAAAACTGAAAAATAATAGGAAAACACTTAATGCTAGATCTTCAAACTACCATAAAAAAAGATATTTCAATTTCTGGACAAGGATTACATACCGGAACTTCATGTACAATGACCTTCAAACCGGCTCCGGATAATCATGGAATTAAATTTGTACGAACTGATCTCGGTGATAATTTAGAAATTCCGGCACTTGCTGAGTATGTTGTGGACATTTCTAGAGGAACTACCTTAGGTCTTGGCGATGCAAAAGTTTACACTATTGAACATGTTCTTGCAGCAGTTGCCGGATTACAAATTGATAATATTATTATCGAAATTGATGGAATTGAACCTCCTATAGCCGATGGAAGTTCAAAACCATTTGTTGAAAAACTTTTGGAAGCAGGAATAGTTAGGCAAAAAGAACCAAAAGATTATTTAATAATAGATGAAACAATTACTTATACAAACGAAGAAGAACAGGTTGATATTGTTGCATTACCTTTAGATGGTTTTAGAATGACTGTTATGGTCGATTATCAAAATCCAGCCCTAGGTAGTCAGCATACAGGATTATTTGATCTTGAAAAAGAATTTATAAGTGAATTTGCCCCAACCCGGACATTTTGCTTTTTAAGTGAAGTTGAAACATTAGCTGATCAAGGATTAATCAAAGGCGGAAATATAGATAATGCTGTTGTTATAGTTGATCATGAGGTTTCAGATAACGATCTAGTAAATTTATCCAATAAACTAGGTTTAAACACTCCAATTACCATTGGCAAAAACGGGTTCTTAAATGAAAACAATTTAAGATTCAAAAACGAACCGGTAAGGCATAAACTTCTGGATATGATTGGCGATTTGGCATTAATAGGTGCACCGGTAAAAGCCCAAATTCTGGCTGCTAGACCAGGTCATAAAGCTAATGTCGAGTTCGCAAAAAAAATCAGAAAACTTTATCAACAAAAACAAATAGAGAAAAAGTATCAACATGTAAAAAAAGAAGGGGTAGTTTTTGATTCAATTGCCATTCAAAAAATATTACCGCACAGATACCCGTTCTTGCTAGTTGATAAAATTATTCATTTAGAACTTGATAAAAAAGTAATCGGTGTAAAATCTGTAACAAGTAATGAACCATTTTTCCCGGGCCATTTCCCTGGAAGACCTATAATGCCGGGCGTACTAATTATTGAAGCAATGGCTCAAACTGGTGGTATTTTAATGTTAAATTCTGTAGAAAATCCAGCAGAAAAACTTGTTGTTTTTATGGGAATAGATAAAGCAAAATTTAGAAGACAAGTTGTCCCTGGCGATCAATTAATCCTTGAAGCCGAATTGGTTAGTAAACGAAATAGATTCGTTGTAATTAAAGCAAAAGCAAAAATTGGAAATAGTATAGCAGCTGAAGCTGAATTAAAAGCTGCAATTGTTGATAGAAACGAATCTTAGAGAAAATTTATGACAAATATTCACAAAACAGCACTTGTAAGTTCAAAAGCACAAATTGGAGAAAATATTTCTGTTGGTCCGTTCACTTTTATTGAGGATGATGTAGTAATAGGCGATAATTGTATAATTGGGCCTAATGTATGCATTTATGATGGTGCAAGAATCGGAAATAATGTAAAAATTTATCAAGGTGCCTCAGTTTCAAATCATCCGCAAGATTTAAAATTTGAAAATGAAGAATCAATTTTTGAAGTTGGCGATGGATCGATTATCAGAGAATTTGCAACTTTACATAGAGGAACTAAAGAATCAAAAATTTCTAAGATTGGTAAAAACTGTTTGTTAATGGCATATGCACATGTAGCACATGATTGCATAGTTGGTGATAATTGTATTTTGGCAAATTTGGTACAATTAGGCGGACATGTACATATAGATGATTGGGTAATAATAGGTGGCGGATCATTGGTCCACCAATTTGGTATTGTAGGTAAGCATACAATGATCGGAGGAGGATTTAGGGCTATTGCAGATGTTCCTCCGTATATTTTGGCCGCAGGCGAACCGCTAACTTATAGCGGATTGAATACGGTAGGTTTAAGACGCCGCGGTTTTTCCAATGACGAAATAAAACAACTAAAAGAAATTTATTCAATTATTTTTTCGAAAAATCATAACCTTAGCCAAGCTAAAGATAAAGTGAAAAATAACTTTGACGGAAATGATCTAGCAAAAACTGTTTTAGATTTTCTTGAAAAGAGTTCGCGGGGAATAATAAAGTGATCAAATGGAAATTAATTGAGTTTGATTACTTTTCCGGCAGATATAACATGGACTATGACCTTAGCCTGGTTAAAAATTGCAAACAGAATATTCCCGTACTTAGATTTTATGGATGGTCTCCTTTCTGTATCTCAATTGGTGCAAATCAGTCAGTCAGCGAAATTGATGAAAAATACGCGTCAAAAAAAAATGTTGATATAATAAAACGTCCGACAGGTGGAAGAGCTATATTACACGCAAAAGAACTAACCTATTCGGTTATTATGCCTAATAGCAAGCATTCAAGCAGTAAAAAACTTTATGAAGACATTTCGACCGCAATTGTGTATGGCCTTAGAAAATTTGATTCGAAACTTAATAACGTCCAACTAGAAAACACAAACCCTAATTTTAAGGAATTATTAAAAGAATCCTCAGGGGCCCTATGTTTTGCCAGTACAGCTAAAAGCGAAATAAAGTTTATGGGCAAAAAATTGGTTGGCAGCGCTCAGAGAAAATTGGGAACAACAATTCTTCAGCATGGTTCAATTCTTATTGGACAATATCATAAATCACTTGTAGATTTTCTTAATATTAATGAATTTGAAAAATCAAAGCTAAAACTTGAAATTAACTCTAAAACTACAGAGATTGAAACAATAATAGAAAGAAATGTTGAACTCAATCAGCTTCAAGATTCAATAATTTGTGGATTTGAAAATGTTCTTGAGGCAAACTTTCACAAATACGAACAAAATGTAGCCTTAGTTTAATTACCAACTTTATAATCATATTTTGATGAAAATTATTCCTGAAAAAATTCGGATTCTATTCCTGCTAATTAACTTCTTCTGTGCGTTTAGCTTTAGTCAGGCTGAACCAATAGAAGTATTTTTAGAGGGTAAAAAAGTTACTGATATAAAGAATGATGGTGTTGATATATGGGTTGCAACCGAAGGCAACGGTATTTATAAATATGTAAAGTGGAAAAATAAATGGATCAATTATTCAACTGAAAATAAGAAAATCAAACAAGACTTTTTTTATTGTATTGAAGTCGGACCACGCTACGTATGGGCCGGTTCTGCCGATGGATTATACACATATGACAAAAAGAGAAATCGTTGGAGTAAGAAAAGATTTTCTCTCGGAGGACAATTTGGAAATTGGATTAGAAGTTTAGAATTTGATAAAGCAGAAAAAAAGTTATGGATTGGGAGATTTAAATATCTCTCTCAATTTGACCTAATAACTAAAAAGTACTCGAGTTTCAATTTAACAATTAACAAAAACGAAAAAACAAACTCGGTAAAATCATTAACACTTGATGGTGATAGTATTATTTGGATTGGTGTAGAAGCCGGATTACATAAACATTTGAAAAACGATTCAAGCTTTTCAACCGTTTTTTACGATAGTAAATCTAATTACTTTTTGGAAGAAGGCGATCAAGTTTCAATTACTGATATTCTTTTTGAGCAAAATAATATTTGGTTTGCAACAGATGAATTTGTAACACCTCAGAATCCTGATTTTAATATCGGTGGATTGTTCAGATATGATAGAGGAATAAATTGGATAAAATTCAGTGAACATTCCAAATTAAGCGGAAGTGGAATATTTTCTTTAGCTTTAACAGGTAATTATATTTGGACATCAGTTTATAAATTTGATCCTGAAACCAAAAATGTAATTGGGAAAGGATTAAATTTGATAAATAGAAGGACTCTAAAGACAGCCAAAGTTAATAACAATCTAATCCCCGATACTATTTATTCTTTGCATTTTGATGGAAATAACATGTGGATTGGAACAAATGATGGAATTAGAAAAATAAATCTAAAAAGTTTACTAATACCGGATCTTAATTGATTAAGGAGACCGTTTGACTTTAGAAAGACTATTAGAATTAGAAAACAAATTTCAAAATAAAAATATTGCCATAATTGGTGATATGATGTTAGATGGATACTATTGGGGAGATGTATCAAGAGTATCTCCGGAAGCGCCTGTGCCGGTTGTTGAAATAGATGAGGAGTTTTTTAGATTTGGCGGGGCTGCAAATGTTGCACTTAATATACAAGGCTTAGGCGGAACTCCTATTCCAATAGGCGTAATTGGTAATGATTCTAATGGAGAAATGTTCCTTAATTTGATGAAAAAGGAAAAATTAAATTCCGATGGAATTATTGGTGATTCTTCAAGACCAACTACGACAAAGACCAGAGTAATAGCAGGTAAACAACATGTTGTTAGAATTGATAAAGAAAGTAAGAAATTTATTCATTCCGAAATCGAAAAAAAGATTTTAGATTTTTTAGAATCAATAATTAATGACGTAGATGCAATTATTTTGCAGGATTATAATAAAGGAGTTTTATCCGAAAAATTAATTAAATCAGTAATATCTCTAGGCAATAATTTTAACAAAATTATTTCTGTGGATCCTAAATTCTTAAATTTCAAAAAATTTGAAAACGTTACAATTTTTAAACCGAACAAAAAAGAAAGTGAAGATATTCTTGGAATGCACATTCAAACGAATAAGGATATTTCTAATGCCGGAGAAGAACTATTAAAATTAACCAATTCAAAATATATTTTGCTTACTCTCGGCGAAAGAGGTATTGCTTTATTTGAAAAAGGGAATAACGAAATTAGAATTCCTACTAAAGCAAAAAAGGTTTCGGATGTTTCAGGGGCAGGCGATACTGTAATTTCTACTATTACATATGCACTATGTACCGGAGCAACAATAAAAGAAGCTGCCTACATAGCAAACTATGCCGGCGGACTTGTATGTGAAGAAGTTGGGATTGTACCTGTAAATAAAGAAAAATTGTTTGAAACTCTTAAGAAGAATACTTAATGGAAAATTCATTACACAATTTAGACCAGCTCTTAATTATTAGAAATACATTGAAACAAAATGGTAAAAAAGTTGTATTTACTAATGGCTGCTTTGATATTATCCATGCCGGTCATGTTGATTATCTATCAAAGGCTAAAGAGTGTGGTGATATATTAATAGTGGGTCTTAATAGTAACATATCGGTCAGAGAAATAAAGGGAAAAAAGAGACCAATTGTTAACGAAAATGAAAGAGCTTTTATTTTATCACAATTGAAATCTGTAGATTATGTTGTATTATTTGATGAACCGACTCCTCAAAAATTAATAGAAAAACTAATTCCTGATGTTCTTGTAAAAGGAGCTGATTGGGATATAAATAATATTGTGGGAAGAGAAATTGTTGAAAATAATGGAGGGGAAATAATAACCATTAAATTTGTAACTTCTCAATCAACAACAAATATTATTAAAAAGGTATTAGATACCTACAATGAGTAATGAATCAAAAGAAAAAGAGAAAAAAAAATTTAAAAGACCATTACTGCACAAAATTGTAAATGTATTTATTGGTTTTTTCGGAATACTTTTATTCTTACTCATAGTATTTTTTGGATTTTCCCAAACAAAAACTTTCCGAAATTTTCTAAAAGATAAAATAACTACGGAAGTATCTAATTCAATAAACGGAACACTTTCGGTAGAAGAATTAGAAGGATCAGTTCTATCATCAATAATATTAAAAAACTCTGTTGTAGTTTCAGAACAAGATACAATTATAAATATCAATGAGTTGGTTGTAAGGACCAGCCCTATCCATCTACTCCTAAAAAGAATTTTAGTACGGGATATTATTTTAAGAAACGCAAATATTAATTTAATTCAAGATTCATCAGGTGAATGGAGTTTTTCCAAATTATTCGCAAAGTCGGAAGATCCCAAGCCTATTGTTTCAGAAGATGATACTACGAGTGGCACGTTTCCTTTCACAATTCAAGTTAATAATATTAGTGTTGAGAACTTAAATTTTACCCGTCAGACTTTCTCAAACAATAACTCCAAACGATTTTATAAGCATTTAACAACCGATGATCTGAGACTAAATAGTATTTTTCTTGATGCAAAACTATTTGCAAACTTGTCAACCTCAACTGTAAGATTGTTCCTAAATAATTTTTCCGTAGACCCTAATTTTCAATCATTTAATTTGAATAAGCTTTCCGGAGAATTTGAATTTACGGAAAATTATGCTTCAGTAAAAAACCTAAATTTAATCACTGATAGCTCCAATATTAATATTACAACAAAAATAGATGAGTTAAATTTATTAGGGGGTGTTGAATTAAAGGATTTTAAAGATTACCCATTAGATGTTAAATTAGAAGCTTTTCCAATTAAATTTAGTGATCTGTATACATTTATTGATGATATAGACTTTCTAAATGAACAAGCATATTTAAATTTAGATGCAACAGGATATTTTGGAGATTTTAATGTTAACAATCTTGAGTTAAGCTTTCTAAATTCTTATTTGAACTTAAACGGAGAAATAAAAAATTTACACACTCCCGAAAAACTTTTTCTTGATGTAGTTATTAAGGATTCAAAAATAATAGAATCGGAAGCATATACTCTTATCAAAGGTTTGGAAATACCTTTGTACGATAAGCTGATTTTGGATAATCTTAATGCAAAATTTAAAGGAGAACCGACACGTTTTCACACGGAATTATCTGGAAATGTAAATAATGGATTTCTTTATCTGGACACTTACCTAGATTTACAAACCGAACAAATGAAATACAATGTAGAATTTACTTCTAAAGATATTGACATATTCCCTATTTTTGGACTTACTTCAGAAATTACCGGTAATGGAAAAATTAAAGGAGAAGGAACCGATCCGAATAAAATGACTGCCGATCTTTCTTTATCTTTTCAGGATTCTCAAATTGATAGTATATTTATTGATTCAACTAATGTTATCAGCAATATCCAGTCAAAATTACTTGATATCAACCTAGTTTCCGTCGTAAATAACGCTAACGTAAATTTAAATGGAAAGCTTGATCTCAGGAATGATGATGAACCTTTTTATGATCTGCTTGGCAAAATTCAGAATTTGGGATTAAATAATTTCACAGGAAATATCGCTGATTCTTCCGACTTGAACCTTACATTTTCTGCAAATGGTAAAAATCTAGAAATTGATGAAATGGTTGGTAACTATCAAATTACACTTGAACCATCTTACCTAAGAGATATCAATCTTGATGAAACAAGTATTACATTAGATTTGATTAAAAATGAAGAAGAAAGGGTAATAAATCTCAAATCAGATTTTGCCGATTTTAATATCGATGGTCAATTTTCCCTAGCAAAAGCGATAGATATATTAGTATATGAAGGATTAACAATTTCCCAAATAATAAATAAAAAAATTGATGAACTAAATCCAATTGAATTGGAAAGTGATAAAATTACCTTAGAAGAACCAATAATTGAAATTGACCCGATTATTAAGGAAGAATTGGAATTTAATTTTGATTTCTTATTTAAGGATTTTGAACTTATTGCACTGTTCTTAAACAATGATGAACTGGATATAACCGGTTCAGGTGAAGGCACAGTATTAAATGATTCATTACATTTTGAAATTTCGACAGATGTTATAATCGAAAATATGTTGAATAAAAAAAAGAACGATATACTTTATTTGTCAAATGTTGAGGCAAATGTAAATTTCAGTAGAGATAATAGAGAAGTTTCATTTAACAAAATGTTTGGAACCATTTCGTTAGAAGGAGAAAAAATCTATGCTGGAGTGGAGTTAAATGAATTAGTTGCAGATTTTGTATTTAACCAAAGTAAACTTTTTTTTAATACTTCTTTTAATGTTGAAGAAGAACTATTTACTGAAATTGAAGGTATTGCTACTACAAATATCATTGAAGAAAAAATTGATTTGAAAAATATTGTCTTTTCATATAAAAATATTCCTTGGACAAGTTATGATACATCTTCAGTTCTTTTTTATGATGGTGGAGTACAAATATCAAATCTAAATTTTAAAAATAATTTTAGTACAATTAATCTCGACGGACAAATATTGAATGATGAGAGTCATAATTTTTTGATAAAATTGAATGAGATTCCCGCAGCAGTTGTTTCTAACTATTTATTTGAGGATAATTCACAATCTCTTGATGGAAATGTAAATCTGGAATTAATTTCGACTGGTCCCCTTTTTAACCCATCAATAAATCTCAATTTAAATATTTTTGATGTTGCCTATAATGATATAGATTTTGGAACATTATCGTGTATAGCAAAACACCAAAACTCCATTACTACTTTCGATGTTGATTTTAATGATCCGGAAAATTTAGATTCCAACTCGCTCTTAACTCTGGATGCTGAAATTCCGTTCAATCTAGATTATCTAAATAATGTTGATATTATAGAAGATGATTCTGAAATTTCCATTGCACTAAGAGCAAATAATTTCGATATTGGTTCTTTTGGCAATATACTGCCTCTAATAAAAAATCAGAATGGGAAAATTGAATCCCGAATTGATGTAAAAGGTCCAATAGATAATTTTAATACTAGTGGATATTTCACTTTAAAAGGAGCGAAATTTACTTATAGACAAAATAATTTAGACTATGGCTTTGGTTTAAAAACGGTATTTAATGATCAAAAAGCTACTATTGATAGTCTGTCATTATTTAATAGTGGGGGTTCAAAATACACAGGTAAAATATCAGGAAAGGGTGAAATTGCACTTGAGTCCTTGCCTTTTAGTGAAATAGATTTATCACTCAACGGTGATTTGGCTTTATTAGGTAAAAGGTCGCAAACCAGAAATTCAAATATCTATGGTGATCTTTTAATTAAAACTGATGATGGATGGAGATTTAAATTCCAAGATGACAAATTTACATTTGATGGTAATATAATAGTAGATAGGGCTGATCTTGTTTACGTAAATCACAAAGAAAATAACGCCGGTAATAATAATAGAATTATATATAGAATAATTGAAGATAGCTCCGGCATAAGTGTAAATAACCAAAAGTTTGTTAGAGTATTAAATGATACAAAACAAAATACCATAGAATTAAAAAAAGACGAATCCTATCAATTTGATTTTAACACAAATATATTTATTAATAATATAGCCTCAATTAATTTTGTTATTTCCCCAGATTTAAATCAAAAGCTGAATGTTGAAACTACTGGTCAATTGCAGCTGGAATCAATAGGCGATAACATAAAAACACAAGGGTCATTATCATTATTAAGTGGTTCCCGATTAGAATTTTTTAAATTTTTTGATGCTGTAGGAACTATAAGGTTTGAAAACGAATTAGCTGATCCTCATTTTGATATTGTCGCAACCTATATTGGTGAAATTAGTAATTCTGAAAATACTGAAGAAACTGAAGAAGTTGCAGTAAAACTTAAGTTGAACAGTTCGTTTTCAGAACTAAAAGAAAAATTATCCGGAAGTACAGATAATTTATCCGTGTATGTTGGCAGATCAGCGATTGAAAATGATATTCCCAATCCAAATTATGATCAGTCAAATGCCTTAACGTTCATAATATTGGACCAATTGAGCTTAGATCTTGATGATAACCAAAAATCAACATTAGCAAATATCTACCAGAATACAGCCTTCTCCTTATTGGGGACACAACTTACAAGTTACTTAAATTCAAGTTTAGGTGGTTTAATAAATAACATTAGAATAAATAAATATTCCGGACGGGATTCTTATAAATTACTTTTTTCCGGTAAGTATAATAACATACGTTATTCATTTGGCGGAAGTTTTGGATCACAAACAGATTATTTACAGCTTAGTAAGGCTGATATAAAGGTAGAATATTTATTCAATCCAAATTTTTTAATCCGGCTTGAACAGAAAGCTCCAATAATTGAAACCATAACTGAATACAAAATTCTAGAAATGGGACTTAAATATAAAATAGAGTTTTAATGAAAAAGAAAATGAAAATATTTTTTACAACTAACCCGAACGTTGTACTAAATGCAAAGACACTCGGGAAAAAACTAAAAGTAAAAAAGAAGGAATATGAAATTTTTAAGGAGGAGATTTATAATCTTCTTAAGGAAGGTTTCTTATCCAAAAGTGGGAAAAGATATCGATTAAACAGAACTACCGGGAAAAAATATGTTGGCCAACTGCAATTAGCTAATGGACAAAATTATGGATTCGTTCTATTTAATGACAAAAAAATGAAAGATGTCTTCATCTCTGAGAAACACCTCAATACTGCTTTTGATGGAGATAAAGTTGAAATATCTCTTTTTGCGAAAAGAAAAGGAAAAAATCAAGAAGGACAAATAGTAAATGTTGTTGAAAGAAAAAGAAAAGAAATAGTTGGGGTTTTAAGAACAACAAAATCATTTTATTTTGTTGAACCGGATGATATAAAAATCCATAGGGACATTTACATTCCGTCCAAACATCTTAATCGGGCTCTTGATGGAGACAAAGTTGTTGTAGGAAATATTGATTGGGAATCTGCTCAATTAAATCCGGAAGGCAAGATTAAAGAAGTACTTGGCAAAGCAGGTTCATATGATGCCGAGATAGCATCAATTGCCAGAGAGTTTGGTATCAGACATAAATTTTCTGCAAATGTTTTAAAAGAAGCAGAAAAGATATCCAAAACAATTGATGACGAGGAAATTAAAAGAAGAGTTGATCTAAGAGATAAAAATGTATTCACTATTGATCCGAAAACAGCCAAAGATTTTGATGATGCCGTTTCAGTTGAGCATTTACCAAATAACAATATATTAGTCGGCATTCACATAGCTGATGTTAGTCATTATACACAGCCGGGAAGTTCGATATTTAAAGAAGCTCAAAGAAGAGGAACGAGTGTCTACCTTGTAGGTAAAGTTATTCCTATGCTTCCAGAGAAATTATCGAATAACATCTGTTCGCTAGTACCAAATGAAGATCGTCTTACGTTTTCGGTTTTTGTTGAATTCTCCAAATCAAATGAAATAGTGAATTATAAAATTGAAAAATCAATCATTAATAGTAAACGAAGATTCACATATGAAGAAGTTCAGGAAATAATTGAAAGTGGAAAAGGAGATTTATTAGATGAAATAACTATGCTAAATGATATAGCAAAAATGTTAAGACTGGAGAGGACAAAAAAAGGAAGTATTAATTTCATTACTCCGGATATTGAGTTTGTATTGGATGATTCGGGGACACCGATTAATATTAAAATTAAAGAAAGTAATGAAAGTCATCAACTGATAGAAGAATTTATGCTCTTAGCAAATAAATTAATATCAGCCCATGTAAATAAAAATAGAAATAATATAGAAAAAGTACCATTTGTTTATAGAATACACGATTTACCAAATGAAGAAAAAATTCAAGAATTTGCAAAATTTGTTCAATCTCTTGGTCACAGTTTTAATCCGGAAGTCAAAAATAACTCAACCCAATTGCAAAAATTACTAGAATCTGTACGAGGTACTGAAGAAGAAGCAGTCATTAATGAAATAGCAATTCGTTCTATGGCAAAAGCAGTTTATTCAACGCAAAATATTGGGCATTATGGTTTAGGGTTCGAATACTATTCGCATTTTACTTCACCAATTAGAAGATTTCCTGATTTAATTGCGCATCTTCTAATTTTTGATTATATAGAAGGAAAAACTAATAAGAACTTTAATTGGAAACTACTTGAAGAAATTTGCGAGCACTCATCTTTAATGGAGAGAAATGCAACCAATGCAGAAAGATTATCGATAAAACTGAAACAAATTGAATATCTGAAGAGTAAAATTGGGGAGACTTTTAATGGCGTAATTTCCGGGCTAACACATTTTGGAATTTTTGTTGAATTAAGCAGTAATCTTGCTGAAGGATTAATACATTTAAGTGATCTTGACGATGATTATTATGTATTAGATGAAAAGAGTTATTCAATAATTGGCTCTAACAATGAAAAACATTTTAGACTTGGTGATAAAATTCAAGTAAAATTGAAGTCCGTAAGCGAAGAAAAAAGAGAGATTGATTTTACTCTTTCATAATGTATATTTTATCTCTATAATTATTATAAAAACTGAAAGGCAGAAAAATGTTAAGATTTTTGTGTGTGATATTTACTTTGACCTTATCTTCTAATCTAATTTTCGGACAATTCGGTAAAAACAGAGTACATTATAGACAACACGATTGGATGTATATTCAAACCAAACATTTTGATATTTACTTTTCTGAAGAAGGAAAAGATGCTGCAGAATATACAGCCCAATCAGCGGAAGAAGCAATTGAAGATATTCACCAAAAGCTAAATTATCAAATTAACAATAGAATAGCTCTAATTGTTTATAACTCCCACAATGAATTCCAAGAAACAAATACATCCGATAGTTATTTATCTCAGGGTATTGGTGGATTTACGGAACCTTTTAAAAATAGGGTAGTTTTTCCATTTGAGGGATCGTATAGTAAATTTAAACATGTAATTAAACATGAACTTGTTCATGCCGTAATGAGAGATATGCTCTACGGCGGCACAATTCAAAACATCATTGCAAAAGGTATAACCCTACAACTCCCTACCTGGTACCACGAGGGAATGGCTGAATATTTAACGAGTGGATGGGAAACCAATTCTGATATGTTTATAAGAGATGCTATTATTAACGAATATCTACCGGATATAAATAGACTTGGTGGTTATTTTGCATATAGAGGAGGACAAGCACTTTTCAGATACATTGCTGAAACTTATGGAGATGAAAAAATTTCTGAATTATTGAACAACGTAAAAGGTAAAGGAAATGTTAATAGTGGATTTAAAGCATCTATTGGCATTGATTTAGAAGAATTAAATGAAAAATGGAAAAAAGATATTAAGAAAAAATATTGGCCGGAAATTGCAACTAGGCATGATCCTGATGAAATTGCAAAACGTTTAACCGATAACAAAAAAGTTGGTGGTTTCTACAATATAAGTCCAGCGATTTCCCCTCAAGGTGATAAAGTGGTTTTCATCTCCGATAGAGATATTTATCTTGATATTTACGTGATGAATTCCTTCGATGGTAAAATTAGGGACAAAGTAATTGAGAGCGGTAGAACTGAAAATCTGGAAGAATTAAATGTCCTCTACCCTACCCTTGCCTGGGCACCGGATAATAAACGTATTGCACTTACAAGTAAAAGTCAAGGTTATGATGTAGTAAAAATAATTGATACAGAAACTGGTGATGATGAGGATTTACCTTTTAGACTTCATGGTATAGAATCAGTCAGTTGGTCTCCGGATGGAAATTTAATAGCTTTATTAGGAAGTAATGCAAAACAATCCGATATATATATATATGATTTTAGAACAAGTGAGTTAACAAATTTTACAAACGATATTTTCAGCGAATATCTTCCAAGTTGGTCTCCAGATAATAAAAAAATTGTTTTTTCATCTGATAGAAACGGATTCACAAAAGAAGAAGTACAACAAGATGGACTTACAATGGCCAGTATGGAAACTTATCAAATGGATTTGTACATAACAGATATAGAAACCAAAGAAATTACGCGGCTAACCGACTGGTTTTATAGTGATGAAAAATCAGCAGTATTTTCACCTGATGGCAAAGAAATATTGTTTGTTTCGGACTTTAATGGCATTGATAATATTTATAAGAAAAAATTAGTTGTTGAACAATCTGATTCTGTTAACAATATACTTGAATTAGATGCTATTCCAGTTACAAATTCTTTAAATGGAATAGAAAGTATATCAACTTCTGCTGATGGGAAAAAATTGGTATTCTCATCATTTTACAAATCTGGCTTTAATATCTTTTTACTAAATAATCCCTTTGATATGGAAGAAGTAGAAGATTTTGAATTTACCCAGTATATGAGTCAATTTTATGTTGAAGAAGAAGTTGTTGAGGAAGAAATTGCTGAAATTAGTGAATTACCCGAAGAAGGTAGTGAATTTGTTTATAAAATAGCTGAAGATAAAGACACTACTTCTGAAACAAATTCCAAAATATTTACTGGCCAAATAATTGATTATGGTGAAGAAATAAAAGATACCGTCAGAACTGATTACAGCGACTATGTGTTCGCTAAAACTGATCCATTTGCCTCTAGTGAAAAAACGAAAAAAGAAGAGAAATTCCTTTTCAGTGAAAAACTGGACAAAAATGGTAATTTTCTTGTCAACAAATATAAAGTTGATTTCTCTCCGGATTTAATCTATGCTAACGCTGGCTATAGTTCATTATATGGAGTACTAGGCACAACTGTTTTATCATTTAGTGATATTTTAGGTAATCATAGATTAATTGGAACAACAAGTTTACAAATAGATCTGAAAAATAGTGATTATGGTTTAGCATATTTTTATTTGCCTGAAAAAATTAATTATGGAATTGCCGGATACCATACTGCTAGATTTGTATATCTTTCAGGAGTTAATAGTACGGATCTATTTAGGTTCAGAAGTTTTGGCGGCAATCTTTCGGCAAGTCTCCCGTTAAATACTTTTTACAGAATTGATGCAAACGTTAGTATTCAGAGAGTATCTAGAGAAAACTTGGACAATCTGGATGATCCGGTTGAAAGTGCAACATTTATTATTCCCTCATTAAGCTTGGTTAAAGATAATGTATTATGGGGATATACATCTCCGGCCGAAGGATCACGATATAATCTTTCATTATACGGAAATCCTGGAATTACTCATTCAAAAGAAAGCTTTGCTACTTTAACCTGGGATTATAGAAAATATTTCAGATTCTTCTACGATAATTCTTTCGCTATGCGTTTTTCCGGTGGTTATTCAGCAGGTTCTAATGCACAGAACTTTTTCATCGGTGGTACGGAAAGTTGGATAAATAGATCATTTGCCACAGGAGATGTTCCGCTAAATTCGGCCTCTGATTTTGTTTTTCTTACACCGGCATTGCCATTAAGAGGTTATGATTATGCCGAGCAATTGGGCACAAAATATTCTTTAGTCAATCTTGAATTAAGAATGCCGCTTATCAGGTATTTGCTTACAGGCCCAATTCCATTATTTTTTCAAAATATTCTTGGTGTAGCATTTATTGATGCCGGTACCGCTTGGAATAAAAATAAAGAATTAAGATTATTCACTAAATCTCCTGAAGGCAAGAGAATTACAGATGATTTACTCATAGGTACGGGTGTTGGCTTTAGAGCATATTTTGTTTTCTTATGGAAGTTCGATGTAGCCTGGTCTTATGATTTACAAAAATTCTCTTTACCAAAATACTATATTTCTATTGGATTAGATTTTTAGCTTGTAGAATCTTTTGTTTTAGTTTTGGCTTCGGTTTTTTTAGAATTTGAAGTTTTACTATCACGGTCCTCACTTGATGAAGATTTGTTAGACGCAGGAACTGATTTATAATCTGTCTGATAAAATCCGGATCCCTTAAATATTGGAGCGGCCCCTGCCCCAATTAATCTTTTTAAATTTCCTTGGCAGCTAGGACATTCCAGAAGTGGTTCATCAGTCATTTTCTGGAATTCTTCAAAAGTATAATTGCAGTCCAAACATTTATAATCATAAGTTGGCATATTTTAATCCATTTTTTTAACTGGCAAACTTACATTTTTTTCCAGAAAAATAAAATAACATATATTTGGTTGGATATTTTTATATTGAGTAAAACGCTAATTAAAAAATGAAGAAATATTTCCTAACAGCCTTCTTATTTATTTTACTCTTATCACTCACTTCTTGCTTAAATTACACTCAAGTTACTACCATTAAAACAGATAATTCCGGTAAAATGTATATTCATTACTGGACACATATGGATCCTGATCTTGATTCACTCCTGTTAACAAAATTGGGATTATTTAATGAAGATACCTTAAATAATATTTTTAGAGCCAATTTTACCGACTTAAATTTTACAAAAGTTTATCACGATTACACAGATAGCTCATTACATGCTCAAGTTGAATTTGAATTCACAAACTTTGATTCTCTAAACTCATTACAATTTTTTAAGCACTCGGAATTATCCGTTAAACATGGGGCAGATGATACAAAAATATTTTCTCAGTTTATTCAACCTTTTACAACAAGTTTTGGATTGTATGATAAATCATTAACTGTTAGTTATGTATATTACCTTCCTGGAGATATTTTAAGCCATAATGCCAATTCGATTTCTAGAAATAAATTAACCTGGATTTTTACACTCGATAATATTGGAACTGGAAAAATAATTTCTGCAAACTATGTTCCATTTAGATTAAAAGAAACTCCAAAATGGATTTATATACTTGCGGGAGTAGTTATTCTAATTGTACTTATTTTTTTACTAAGAGAACGTAAAAAATAATTAGTATAGAATTTACGTGTCAATTCCTAATCATGTATTCATAAAAAATTGACATAACTTGATTATTTACTTATCTTTACGGATTATATTAAATTTATCAACAAGCGAAAAATAATAAAATGTCATCTGGCCCGAGAATATTTTCAGGTTCTTCAAATCCCGAATTAGCAAAAAAAATTGCTTACTCAATAGGAACCCCTTTAGGTGCTCTTGAACTTAAAAGATTTAGTGACGGAGAAATTTGGGTGAAATTTAAAGAAAATATTAGAGGTGGGGATGTTTATTTAATTCAATCAACACACAATCCCGCAGAAAATTTAATGGAATTATTAATAATGATTGATGCTGCAAAGAGATCTTCAGTATCAACAGTAACTGCAGTAATTCCATATTTTGGCTATGCAAGGCAAGATAGAAAAGATCAACCGCGAGTTGCAATTACGGCAAAATTAATTACTAATTTAATATCAGTTGCCGGTGCGGATAGAGTTATAGCTATGGACCTTCATGCAGCTCAAATTCAAGGTTTTTTTGATATTCCTTCAGATCACTTATATGCATCACCTGTATTTTTGGATCTTTGGAGAAATAAGAGTGAAAACCTAGTTGTTGTTTCTCCGGATATAGGTGGAATTAAATTAGCTAGATCATATGCAAAAAAATTAAATGCCCAATTAGTAGTCATTGATAAGCGAAGACCAAAGCAAAATAAGGCCGAAGTAATGAATATAATTGGTGATGTAAGTGGGAAAGATATTCTGCTTGTGGATGACTTGATTGATACCGGTGGAACATTTGTTTCAGCTATTGATGCATTGAAAAACAAGGGTGCCGAAAAAATTTATGGTGCGGTAACTCATGCGGTTCTATCTGGTGATGCAATTGAAAAAATCGAAAAATCGAAAATATCAAAATTATATGTAACTGATAGTATTCCTCTCCCCAAAGATATTAAGTCCACTAAAATTGAAGTTAGGACAGCTTCGGGACTTCTTGCAGAAGCTATTAGAAGAACTCATAATCATGAATCAATAAGCTCACTTTTTGATATTGATAAAAGTTAAAAGAGAAATAATTGGAGTAAATTAAATTATGGCAGATTTAAATATAGCCGCAGATGTTAGAGAAATAACCACAAAGGGTGCAGTTAACCAGCTTAGAAAAGAGGAAAAAGTTCCTGGTGTATTATACTCAAAAGAAATGGAACCTATTAATTTTTCGGTCCCGGAACTTGTGCTAAATCCCGTAGTATATACAACACAAATGCGTATGATTGATTTAAAAATTGGTAACAACAAAAAAGTTAAATCAATTTTAAAAGATGTACAATTTGATCCGGTTACCGATAGAATTATTCATGTTGATTTCCTGGCAATAACAGTTGGTCAAGTAATACAGGTTCAGGTTCCTATAAATTTTGTTGGTCAGTCAGTTGGTGTAAAAGAGGGTGGAAGATTATTACATAATTTACACAAGTTTGATGTTGAATGTTTACCAAAACATATCCCGCAAAATCTTGAAGTTGATATTACAGAACTAAACGTCGGACAATCCATACTTGTAAAAGATCTTAGTTTTGAAAATATTGTAATTCTAAATCCTGAGAATGCAAGTGTTGTAGCAATATCGGTAGCAAGAGAAGAAGAGGAAGAAGTTGCAACCGACGAAATATTAGAGCCAACTGAAGCAGCTCAGCCGGAAGTAATTGGAAAATCAAAACCTGAAGACGAAGCCTAAGGTTTTACTTGAAATTAATTGTTGGAATTGGAAACCCAGGAAGCCAATACACAAATTCCCGACATAATATCGGCTTTCAAGTTTTAGATAAGTTTTGTGAAAAACAAAGCTTGTATTTTCAGCCAACAAAAAGTAATTTTTGGTTAGTGGAAAGTAAATTAAATACTTTCCATTTTTTTTTGGTGAAACCTTCTACTTATGTAAATAACAGTGGGCTTGTGGTTAAAGAATTAGTAGAAAATTTCAATTTAAGCTTAGATAACATTCTTGTTATTTATGATGATACCAACCTAGATACTGGTGTTCTACGGATAAGAAAATCTGGCAGTGATGGTGGACACAACGGTATTAAATCGATTATTTACCATTTAGAAAATGATAATTTTTCAAGAATAAGAGTTGGTGTTGGAACTCCTCATAATGATGAACACCTAGCTAATTATGTGTTATCTGATTTTACAAAAGATGATACCCAAATTATAGAAAATAAATACCCCTTTATTATTGAATTAATTGAGCAATTTATTTTTGGTGGTTCTACCCAAATGCTCGATTATTACAGTAAGGAAATTAAAAGCAATTCTTCAAATTTCTCATAATTGAATAGGAATTAAAATTATGGAATCAATTATTTATATCATTCCCCTTCTAGGATTAGCAGCACTACTTTACTCATCCCTTAAACAAGTTTGGATTTCAAAACAAAGCAGTGGTACTGATAAGATGGTACAAATTTCTAAACACATTAGAGATGGTGCTATTGCTTTTCTTAAAACAGAATATAAAGTTTTACTTTGGTTTATAATTATAGTGGCAGTTTTACTTGGTTTTGCCAATTCCGGAAACCCTGAATCGTCTTCACTCATTTCAGTCTCCTTTATTGTTGGAGCATTGTGTTCCGGACTAGCAGGATTTTTAGGAATGATTGCCGCAACCAAGGCAAATGTAAGAACTACCGAAGCCGCACGAAAAGGATTAGGTCCTGCACTTGAAATTGCTTTTTCAGGTGGCTCGATTATGGGTATGAATGTTGTTGGTTTAGGAATTCTTGGTTTAAGTATTTTATTTATTATCTATTCGAATCTTAATTGGAATATTACTCAGGTAATAAATGTACTTTCAGGATTTTCCTTGGGTGCTTCATCAATAGCATTATTTGCAAGAGTTGGCGGCGGAATTTATACAAAAGCTGCTGATGTCGGCGCGGATTTAGCAGGTAAGGTTTATGAAGGAATTCCTGAAGATGATCCTAGAAACCCTGCAACTATAGCAGATAACGTTGGTGACAATGTTGGTGATGTAGCTGGAATGGGCGCAGATCTGTTTGAATCTTACGTTGGAGCGATAATTGGGACTATGGTTTTAGGGGCCGCTTTTACCGGAATTTTTGAAGAATTTCCTCTGGCCGCAGTTATTTTACCATTAGTTCTTGCTGGAGCAGGAATACTTTTATCTATTCTTGGTACATTTTTCGTAAAAGTTAAAGAGGGCGGAAATCCCCAAAAAGCATTAAATACAGGTGAATTTGGAGCTGCCGGCCTTATGGTAATTGCTTCATTTTTCATAATTAAATTATTACTGCCGGACACATGGATTTATAACAACTTTGAATATTCTAGTCTTGGAGTTTTCTTTTCAACATTAATTGGTTTAGCTGCGGGAACGATAATTGGACTGGTTACAGAATATTATACAGGTACGGAATACAGGCCTGTCCATAATATCGCTGAACAATCTGTTACCGGTTCTGCAACAACTATTATTGCCGGACTTGGAGTTGGAATGAGTTCAACAGCTATTCCGGTAATTATTATTGCACTTAGTATTATTGGAGCATATGAGTTTGCTAATTTATACGGAATTGCAATTGCAGCTTTAGGAATGTTATCCACTACCGGAATTCAGTTAGCAGTAGATGCTTACGGACCAATTTCTGATAATGCTGGTGGAATTGCGGAAATGGCGGAATTGCCACATGAGGTTAGGGAAAGAACTGATAAATTAGATGCTGTTGGCAATACTACTGCAGCTATTGGAAAAGGTTTTGCAATTGGTTCTGCTGCATTAACAGCGTTAGCTCTATTTTCTGCTTTTATGCTTCAAGCCAATATTAAAGTAATTGATATTGCAAAACCCATTATTATGGGCGGATTGTTTATTGGCGCTATGCTTCCTTTTTTATTTTCAGCATTAGCTATGGGAGCTGTTGGAAGAGCAGCAAAGGAAATGATAATTGAGGTTGGTAGACAATTTAGGGAAATTAAAGGTCTAAGGGAAGGAACAGCCGAAGCAGAATATTCGAAATGCGTAGAAATTTCTACAAAAGCCGCAATAAAAGAAATGATATTGCCAGGACTTCTAGCAATTACTGTTCCAGTTGTAATTGGTTTTATTTCGAAAGAAATGTTAGCCGGTTTATTAGCCGGTGTTACAGCTTCAGGGGTATTGATGGCGATATTTCAGTCAAATGCAGGTGGTGCTTGGGATAATGCCAAGAAGTTAATTGAAGGAAATTTTGAAATTGACGGAAAAACTTATGGTAAAGGTTCAGAGCCTCACAAAGCTTCAGTTGTTGGAGATACAGTTGGCGATCCTTTTAAAGATACATCCGGACCATCGTTAAATATTTTAATAAAACTAATGTCTGTAGTTTCTTTGGTAATTGCGCCATTAATTAAGTAAATTTACAGACTTATTTTTTAATCACCCTGCATTTAATTTTAAATTAAATGCCAAATGGCCAAAGGGAGGAAGTACATGGCGACAAATCACTATGAGAGCGTTGTAATTATTAATGCCGCACTCGAAGATCCACAAGTTGAGCAAACAATTGCTTCAATTCAATCTAATATTAAATCAACTGGCGGTGAAATTACTGAAACAGATAATTGGGGAAGAAAACGCCTTGCATATCCAATAGATAATGCAAAAAGCGGTTATTATTTAATTACCCGATTTACTGCTCCAACTTCGATGGTTGTTGAGTTTGAAAGAACTCTAAAACTTGATGAAAATGTAATTAGGTATATGACTATTGCTTTAGACAAAAAAGCATTAGATTATTTGGCCAATGCTAAAAATATTGTTGAAGAAGAAGTACCGGTTTCTAAAGAAGAAAAAGTAGCAAAGGAAGAACCAGTAAAAGCAGATAGTAACGAATAACCACAAATTGATTGGATGGAGGAAAGATATGGCTGATTTGAAAATGCCTGAATTAAACAATGTAATGGTAGCTGGTAATTTGACGAAAGACCCTGTCTTTAGAGAGACTTCTAATAATACTCCAGTTGCTAATTTTCATATTGCTGCCAACAGAAGATACAAAGACAGCGCAAATCAGTGGCAAGAGGATGTATGTTACGTTGGTGTTGTTGCGTGGAATAAACTTGCTGATAGTTGTAAAGATAGATTAAGAAAAGGAAGTGCAGTTCTTGTTGATGGAGAACTTCAAAGCAGAACCTTTAAAACCGAAGATGGTAAAAATAGAACCATCGTTGAAATAAAAGCTAAAAGAATACAATTTTTAAATAAGTTTGGTAAATCATCTGATGAAGATTTTGATTCTCCTAAAGAGAAATCTACAACTACAGAAGATAATTCATTTGACAAATTTCTTAATGATGAAGAATCTAATCTTATGAAAGATGATAATAATTGAGGTTGAACATGAAGAATAAAAAAGCTAGAAGAGTTATTACAGATTATATTGATTATAAAGATGGAAAAAAGCTCCAGAAATTTATTTCTGATCAAGGAAAGATAATTCCCAGAAGAATTACAGGTTTAAGTGCTAAACAACACAGAGAACTTGTTAGGGCCATCAAAAGAGCAAGACAAGTTGCAATTTTACCATTTGTTTCTGAAGCAGTAAAGTAATTAGGAGATTATTATGAAAGTAATATTAAGAAAAAACTATGACCAACTAGGTAAAATCGGAGATCTTGTTGAGGTAAAAAACGGCTATGCAAGAAATTTTCTGTTACCAAGACAAATTGCTTACATTGCAACTAAAGGCAATATTAGGGCACTAGAAGAAGAAAAACAACAATTAGCTAAAAAAGAAGTTAAAGAATTTGAAGCTGCAAAAGTATTGGCTACCGAACTTGAAAATGTTTCAATCACTATACCGGTGAAAGTTGGTGAGGAAGATAAAATTTTTGGTTCAGTTACTAGTCAAATGATCTCAGATGCTTTAAAAGAAAAAAGCTATGAAGTTGATAAACGAAAAATTGATTTAGAAGAACCAATAAAAGCACTTGGTATTTATAGCGTAAATGTCAAGCTGCATAATGAAGTAACTACAGTTGTTAAAACTTGGGTAGTTAGAGAATAAAATTGTAGTATTAAACTTTTCCTAAGCCTTCAAATTGTTACAATTTGAAGGCTTTTTTGTTTTTCTTAATAAAAACCATTTATATGCAAACTTAGTTTTCATTGATTTTTTTTCATTCTCTATCTATATTAATGTTCTTATTTAAAAATAAAAATTTATAAACTAACCTAGATTAAATTGTATGAAAGAGTTAAGATTTAGAACTATTTTAATAATTGCTGCCGTTGCATTATGTGTATATTTATTATACCCTACGTATCAAGATTATCAGAACAATCAAAATATTTCCTCAGTTGTTAATCAATTAAAAGATAGTATAACCACAGCTGCACCTACGATAACTGATGAAGAACTACAATCACTTTTAGAATTTAAAGAAGATAGCATAAGAATTGCGGATCCTTCCATAAAAAAGGCCAGAGAAAAGAGAGTTAAATTAGGACTCGATCTTCAAGGTGGAATGTATTTAGTAATGGAGGTGAATACAGCTAAACTTCTTGAGAGATTGGCTACTGATCCTGATCAACAATTTAAAGATATTCTAGATGCAACAATTGAGGATGCAAAGACATCCGACGAAGATGTTGTTTCAATTTTAACGACAAAATTGGCTGAAAGTAATATCAGGTTAAGTCGGTACTTCGGTTCAATCAGACAAGAAGATTCAGATATTATCGATGATTTAAAAGAACAGGAATCTGATGCAGTTACTAGAGCTATCGAGATTATAAATAATAGAATTAATCAATACGGTGTTTCAGAACCCTCAATACAAAAACAAGGTGCTCGAAGAATTATTGTTGAACTACCCGGTGTTGCCAAAAAGGAAGAAGCAAAAAACCTTCTCCAAGGGCGCGCAATGTTAGAATTCAAATTGGTTAAGGATCCAGAATTTACTTTCCCAATTATGAATAAAATTGATGAAGTACTTGCCGGATCAAATGCAATTGACACTACTGAAATTTCTCCCGAAGATTCTCTATTAAAATCTGATCCAACCGAAGAAGAAAGGAAAAAACAGCATCCTTTCTTTGCTGTAGCACAATTACTTTCACAAAATAGTGCTGATGCTGTTGTTAAAGAAAATGAAAGAGATTTATTGGATAATTACTTAAAGAGACCGGAAGTTGTAAAAGTAATTCCAGATAATGTTGAATTTTTGTATTCAGCTAAACCTGATATAGTTCAAGATGGAATAAACTATTTCCGGCTTTATTTAGTTAATAAAGTTGCTGAATTGACTGGTGGAGTTATTGTTGATGCTCAAGCAAATATAAGTCCTCAAACTACCGAACCAATTGTAAATATGCAAATGAATGGTGATGGTGCTAGAGAATGGGCTAGAATTACCGGTTCAAATGTTAATAAACGTTGTGCTATTGTTTTAGATGGTTATGTTTATACAGCCCCAAATATTATTGGGAAAATTCCTTCTGGTAGTTCCCAAATTACGGGAATGGCTGACCTTGAGGAAGCGAAGTTAATTGAAATTGTGCTTAAAGCTGGTGCTCTTCCCGCCCCGGTTGATATAATTGAAGAAAGAACGGTGGGACCATCTCTTGGTCAAGATTCTATTAGTCAAGGGTTCAATTCAACTTTAATTGGGTTTATCCTTGTCGCAATATTTATGTTAATCTATTATAAACTTGCCGGTTCATTTGCCGATTTGGCACTTTTGTTTACATTACTATTTATAATGGGCATACTTGCGGCATTTAGTGCAACTCTAACACTCCCTGGTATTGCAGGTATTATTTTAACTATTGGAATGGCTGTGGATGCTAATGTACTGATATTTGAAAGAATAAGGGAGGAATTGACAACTGGAAAAACTGTAAAAGCTGCTGTTGAGGGCGGTTACTCAAATTCTTATTCTGCCATATTTGATTCAAACATCACCTCATTTTTTACAGCCGTAATATTATATCAGTTTGGTAGCGGTCCTATACAAGGTTTTGCACTTACTCTTATGATAGGAATTTTGGCAAGTTTATTTAGTGCACTGATTATAACGAAGATATTATTTGAGTTCATGATTGTTAAAGGATACAAGATTGATATTGGTTCAAGATCAAGAGTATTTGACAAATTGAATATTAATTTTCTTGGCAAAAGAAAAATAGCTTACGTGGTTTCAACTATACTATTAGTGATAGGAATAACTAGTTTAGTAGGTCGCGGATTGGAATTAGGAATTGATTTTAAAGGTGGATCTGAAATAGCACTACAATTTGAAGAACCGATTGATATTACAGAAGTTAGAAGTGAATTAAGTACAATTGGTTTAGGAAATGTTGAAGTAAAAACATTTGGGGATGATTCCGGAATACTAGTTAGAACTGAATTACAAGATATTCCTAATGATGTTATACCGAACATTATTTCTGCAATAAACCGGTCTATTGACAAACATTCTCCAGAATTACAAAGCCAAATAGTAGATTCCAGCAGAACTTCTTTAACTTTTGAATTTCCGGATAATGAAGTTACAAATAATTTATCACAGAAATTATTTGAGGATGGTTTTCAAGTTACAAAAGCTTCTGCTGAACCGGACAACAATAGGTTAATCGTGAGTCTTACTATTGCTGACTGGATAAAAGAAAACCTAGTAGAAAATCATTCTGATAATCCTTTTCAAGTATTAAAAGAAGAAAAAGTTGGACCTAAAATTGGTGATGAGCTTAAGCAGGATGCAATTGTTGCCGTTATTCTTGCCCTAATTGTAATACTAATTTATTTAGGATTTAGATTTAAATTTGGATTTGCTTTAGGTGCGGTAGCCGCATTATTCCATGATGTACTAATCACCTTAGGTATATTTTCCATATTATATGGAATGATACCCGGACTAAATCTCGAAATCTCAATTAGTGTTGTTGCAGCTTTCCTCACACTTGTTGGATATTCAATAAATGATACTGTTGTTGTATTTGATAGAATTAGAGAGGATATTAAAATTCATAAAACAGCAGACATTGAAGAGATAATGAATAAAGCGATCAATAAGACAATGCGAAGAACGATAATAACTAGTTTAACAACATTAATGGTTGTAACTGTATTACTCTTCTTTGGTGGTGAAGTTCTTAGGGGATTTGCTTTCACTCTATTCTTTGGTATTTTAGTTGGTACATACTCTTCAATATTTGTTGCTAGTTCATTCGTATTGGAGTATGCTAAAAAGCGTGGTGAAAGAATTCAGTTTTAAGTTCAAATAATAATTAATAAAAAAAGCCATCTAATGTTTAGATGGCTTTTTTTTGACAATGTGTCCCGTCCTAAAATAAGTTGACACCAAAAGGACTTATTCATGGAAAATCAAAAAAACATATCAATACCCTACAAAAAGAAAACGCAAAAAGATTATACAATGGGCTTTAAGTTGTCGGTAGTATCCCGAGTAGAAAAAGGCAATATGACCTACAAACAAGCCCAAAGGATCTACGGAATACAAGGTCGATCCACAGTCTTGGTTTGGTTAAGAAAACATGGTAATTAGAGTGGAATAAGCCAAGGAGATCAACAATGAAAAATCCTCATGCCAAAGAGAGTCCATCTGAGAAGATAAAGAGACTCGAAAAAGAACTAGAAGATGAAAAACTAAAGAATATGGTTCTCAATGAAATGATTAACATATCGGACAAACTATACGAAACTAGTATAAGAAAAAAGTATTTAACCAAACAATCAGAAACCTTCAGAAAGAAAAAGGAGTAAAAATATCTAAAGCATGTAGGCTATTTGGCATGAGCAGACAATCAGCTAGAATTAAGGCATACTAAACGACAGAAAGAGTAAGAGAAGGTAAAGCAAATGATTCAAACTCTAAGAATGGAAATGCCTAGACTTGGAACAAGAAAACTTTACTATTTACTAAAAGAATTATTTGAATTCAGAGAATATAAAAATAGGGCGAGATGCTTTGTTTGGTTATTTAAGGAAAGAAAATATGTTAATAAAACCGAAGAAAAATTATACAAAGAGAACAAATTCAAAACATTGGTTAAAGAAATATCCCAATTTATACAAGACAATGGAATTGAAAAGACCGGAAGAAGTATTTGTTAGTGATATTACCTATTTGAAAACCAAAGAAAGAACCCATTATTTGTCGATAGTAACAGATGCTTACAGCAGAAAAATAATGGGCTATAACCTAAGTGATAATATCAATAGTGAAAATGTCCTCAAAGCTCTTAACATGGCAGTTAGACAAAGAAATTATTCATGGCAGCTTATTCATCATTCAGATAGAGGTTTACAATATGCTGCTGAATTATATCAAAGTAAGTTAAGAAAAGAAGGAATTTTACCATCAATGACAGATGGATATGATTGTTACCAAAATGCCCTTGCTGAAAGAATAAATGGAATATTAAAGGAAGAGTTCTTATTTCACAAATGTAATGATATCAATGAGCTAAAACCCTTAGTTATAGAATCAATTGATACATACAACAACAAAAGACCTCATTTGAGTTTAGATTTGAAAACTCCTAGTTTTATTCATAAAAAAAATTCCGTAAGCCTGGGCTTACGGAACAATTAACTAATTTATAAATCTGTCAACCTATTTCAGGACGACACAATGTAAGAAATTTTATAGAACTTTTAATACAACAAGTGTAATATCATCATTAGGCTCTTTTTGACCTCTAAATTTTTCTAGAGTATATATAGTATTATTAACTATTTCTTCTGAAGAAGAATTAGGTTTTTCCTTAAGAATATTTGTAATCTCATCATAACCAAATAATTTATTTTCCTCATTCATTGCTTCATTAACACCATCCGACGTAAAAACAAAAATTTCTCGTGGCGATAAAGGAAGTTCAATTTCCTCTAAAGATTCTTCAAACAAAGGACCAAACTCTAATCCGACACCCATACCATTTGGTTTAATATAGTTTACTACTCCATTAGAGAATTTCAACGTTGGAGTATGTCCAGCTCTACAAATTTTAATCGATCTTTTAGCTACGTCCACAAAAGCAATTGTTAGAGTAATAAACCATTGTTTATCAATATTACCGGATATTTTTTGATTTAATTCAGTTAATACTTCTTTAGGGGACTTGGATCCATTACAAAATAATTGTATCATTGTTTGAAGCTTGGACATATAAAAAGAAGCTGAGAGCCCTTTCCCTGAAACATCCCCGACAACAATAAACATTTGAGTATCAGAAATCTTAATTAAATCATAATAATCACCGCCAATTTGCATAGCCGGTATCATTATACCTGCAGTATCTAGATTATTAATTTCAGGAACAGATACTGGTAGTAATCCTTCTTGAATTTTTCTTGCAACTTCCAATTCTCTTTCAAGTTTAATTTTTGTAGCTTCTTCATTATACAACCGAGCATTTTCAATTGCAATAGCCGTTTGATTTGAAGCTGCGATTAACAGATCAGTATCCTTTCCTGCAAATTGGGCACCAGAGTGTTTTAATCCAAATAATAATAAACCAATAATTTTTTGTTTAATCACCAATGGTATAATAGTATAAATTCCCTCTTCCACTAAAGCACTATTTGCACAAGGGAAAACCGAAGGAAATTCAAGCTGATCAAATGAATTTGGATGTTTTAGATCTAATTTCTCTTTTACTCTTTCCGATATAATATCATCAGTATTAGAGAAATCCAAATTTTTATTCGTAAAACCATCTTCCCTTTTTAATTCAAATGAACTGGAATTTTCACTTCGAATAGCAATTCCAAATTTTTCAACTTTAAGTGCATCTACAAAAGTTTCCTGAACTGTATCTAAAATATTATCAAGTCCAACAATGGTTGATATTTCATTACTAAACTTTACGAGAACTTTTTGATAAGCAAATTGTTCCGGATAAAAATATTTTGTTATAACATTTTGAAATCGATCCTTAGTTGACTGAAAAACAAAAGCAAATATTATAAATATTCCAGCTGCAACAATTCCTTGATATTCAGTTGTAAGGGCCTCACTAATAGTTTGTCCTAACAAATATATTAAAAGAAAATAAACTCCCGCCAATGAGAAAGTTGCCGTACCATATAAAATAGTATTCTTTAGAACATCACTTACATCCAATAAGGAATATCTAAATATCGAGTAACCAAAACCAAGAGGGGTTAAAATTATTAAGAATATCGGCAGATAATATTCCGGAGAATTAAAAATGGTATCTGCTAAAACATTAGCCAATGTCATTAAATAAATTATTGCCAGAACACCTAATGTGTATGAAATCAATATTACAAAAATTGATGTTCTTTCCGATTTTTTCTTGAGTTTGAGATAACTAATAAATAATGAAATTAAACCAACAACTAACCCAGCAAAGTGAAGATTATTTAAAAACGTTGTTGAATAGAAGTGATATTTATATATATTTTCACCTTGTGCAAAATTTGAATAGATGAATAAGATTCTATAAATCATTACAATAATAAATATTCCAGAAGGTATCAAAAACAATGATTTAGAGACATACTTCCACTTAATTATTTTATTTTCGAATGGAAAAATCCAGAAAAAATGAACTATTAGGAATGGAAGAAAAGAAATTCCGAAAATCCAAGTAATATCCGCAATAATTAATAAAAGTGGATACTCCCAAATGGGGTTAAGCATATTATTGCCGAAAAACACCGAGCTTACCGATAGTAATACATATAATGCCCCAATCCTATAAAATAGTATTTGAGGGAATCCATATGGCTTTGAGGATAAAACAACAAATCCTACCGCTAACCAAATTAAGCCAAGTAAAGCTACAGCAAGATTACCAAACTCGATTAACTTTTTTACCTTAATGGTAGTATCAAATACTTCCCCATTTCTTGAAACGGTAAAAACTAAAGTTTCACCGGAAGCTTTTCTATCAGCTAAATATGATGCATGAAATGTATTGCGAAGTTTTTTTCCATCTATTTTTAGAAAATCATCCCCATCTCTTATTCCGGCATTCCAAGTTACTCCTTCAAATTTTACCAGATCGAAGTAAACGCGTATGCTATCTTTCCCAACTTTTTCTTGCAGCCATAAACATTCATCATTTGTACGAGCCGTAATGTTAAGTATATAATAAATATTTGTAAAACCTATTAAAGCTAATAGAATTGTAACAGGAAGAATTATTTTTTTTCGATATTTTGAAAGTAATTTAAATGCCATTCATCTAATTCATTTTAAGTATTAAGGTAGTAATATCATCCGATTGTTCAGCTCCTTCGGTATGTAACTTAACATCAGATAAAATATTTTCTAATATTTTATTTCCATCTAAATTTGAAATTTTCAAGCACAAGTCTTCAAGTCTCTTATCTGAATATTCTTCATTTTTTTCATTCATAGCCTCGGTAATTCCATCGGTAAATAGTATAATCGCATCATTTTTTTTCAATTTAACTGTTTCGCATTCATAAGGAATTATTGTTTTCATTACTCCAAGGATCATCCCGCCCTTTTTGAGTTTCGTAATTGAATTATCTCTAATGAGTAGTGGCGGATTATGTCCCATGTTTACATAAGTAAATTCATATGTGTCTAAATCCAAAATTCCCCAAAAAAATGTAATAAAACTGCCGTTTGTTGTATTTTCTGAAACCAAATCGTTTAGAAAGTTAGACGCTTCTTGCAGTTTATAGTTCTGTTTATATATAGATTTTAAAAAAGCCTGTAAATTTGCCATTAATAATGATGCTTGAATTCCTTTACCCGAAACATCTGCAATTGCTACTAATAACTTAGTTTCTGACAATTTCACAACATCGTAATAATCTCCACCTACTAATTTAGCCGTTTCATTTACCGCTGCAATTTGATAATATTCTGATATGGGTAGTTTATTGGGTAATAAATTCTGCTGTATATTACGAGCCGTTTCTAAATCCTTCTCTAATTTTTGTTTTTCAATAACATCTTTAATTAGCCTGCTATTTTCAATTGAAATAATAGCAAAGCTAGCAATTGATGAAATATACTCAATATCTTCTTGCGAATACATTTGTTTAGTTATTCTTGCTCCAAGGAAAATTAGGCCTTTCCTTTCATTTTTAATCATCATAGGGACTACTAATGCAATTCCAAGCTCCCTGCATTTTTTACAAAAACTATCTTCATTATCCAATATTTTGGGCTCATTAATATTCTTTAATCCTTCAGAGGCAATAATAGCCTTAAGCTCGTTTTCATCAAATTTTGAATCTAAAATTTCCGAAGAATTTTCACCAAAAATTACAATAGCGTATTTAGAGATTAGCATTTGTGCACTTACAGAATAAACCAATAATTTCGATACTCTTTCAATCTCCAATAGACTGCTAAATTCTTTACCTAAATCAAAAATAGATTTGAGTTGATTTATTTTCGTATCCAGAACTTTATTTAATTTTGAAATTTTTTCAAAACTCTGAATATTTCCTATTGTATTGCTGCCAATTTGCAAAATAGTTGAAATGAATTGTTTATCCTCTCCAGAAAAATCTTCTTTGGTAAATTTTTCTCCTAAGATTAAATAGCCTAAAGATTTTTCCGATGACTCTATTTCTTCAACTATTCCAAACGAATTATTTTTACAAAAACTTGAAAGTTCTGAAGAAACATCTTCACCCCTTTTTAGGTATGGCAATGATTTTAAAATTGATTCCTTAACGCCCTTTGCCATTCTATTTATTAATTCACCATTTTTATCGTATAAAAGGATTAAGCCTTTTGTAATCTTTAGTTTACCAAAACATGTGAGTAAAAGATTATTTAATGCAAAATCCAGATTTAAATTTGAGTTGATGTTATTAGAAAAATCTATAATTGCGGATAAATTTGGCAGAGCAGTATTACTATCAGGTAATTGCATAATCAATTACTGAAGATATTTTATTAGAGTGACTTTATTTTTTTGGGTTGCCGTTTGAGAATATTTCACCTCGTCCATTATTTTTTTCATTAAAAACATTCCTAAGCCACCAATTCTTTTCTCTTCATAATATTTTTTTAGATCAGGTTCTTTTATTGATTTTGAATTAAAGTGCGTTCCTTGATCTGTAATAGAGACACTAAATTTTTTGTCTCTATAACTCACATTTATATTAATTTTACCGGATTCTGAATATTTATACGCATGCTTAATAATATTAGTACATGCTTCGTCTGTTGCGAGCACTATTTTATTTACAGTTTCTTCGTCAAATCCCACTTGAGAGGAAAGTTTTTTTACGAAGTCACGAATAGTAGATAAATTATTCGTTGTACTATTAACTGTAAGTTTTTTCCTAATATTTTTTGAGGTTTTAGTCAAAGTTAGTTAGCCTTGGTTGAATTTCTCAATTGCTTCTTTCTCAACTTTGTAAAATTCATAAAGTAACGGGAACCCTAATAGGTCAAAAATGTTATAGACATCATCTTTTAGACCGCAAAATTTAATATCCCCATTATTTTCTCTCATGGTTTCTACATAGGCCATAAATACACCAAGACCGGCACTACTTATATATTGGAGGTTACTAAAATTAACAACAACCTTATATTGTTTATCATTAATAAGTCCGTTAAATGCGTTTTCCAATTCAGGTGCAGTATGAGCATCTAGAAAGCCCTTAACATCTAAAACGCTAACAGACCCAACTCCATGTCTTCCAACATCGAATTCTGCCATTAATTCTCTCCCTTTGAATTATTGTGGGACTTCCACTTTAATAAAACCAGAGTAATATCATCATGTTGAGAACTATTTTGCGAAAATGTAGAAACAGATTTCATAATATTATTAGATAGTTCTTCAACTGTAAGTTCTGAATTTTTCTTGATAATCTCTTCGATTCTTGAATAGCCAAATTCTTCTAATTCAGCATTTAGTGATTCATTAATTCCATCAGTAAACAAGGTTATAATATCGTTATTATTTAATTTAATTTCCATTTCTTTTAAAGTATTTCTAAATTTATCAGTATAATCTAAACCGAGTCCTATTCCCATAGGGATTAATCTTTCGATTTTATTATTAGAAAAATATAGCAGCGGAGAATGACCGGCCCTAGCAAATTTAAATGTTTCCTTTTTAATATCAATAACACCATAAATTGCAGTTACAAAACTTTTCTTGGAAATACTTTCTTCAAGTACGGAATTAGCTCTAATAAGAACATCTTTGGGTTTATCAAAAAGTTTTGATAAAGTGGCAAAAATACCCTTCACTTCCGCCATTATAAAGGCTGCTTCTATTCCTTTACCGGAAACATCGGCAATAACAATTCCAAGCCTAGAATCATCTATGACAAAAAAATCATAATAATCTCCACCAACCTCAAAAGCCGGAATAAATAAAGATGTAATATCAAATTTTTGGTAGTTCGGATTTTTTTGCGGTAATATTTTATACTGAACTTCTCTGGCTACATCCAGTTCTTTTTCTAACCTTTCTTTTTCAATTGATTCTTCTAATAATTTAGCATTTTCTAACGCAACAGCTGCAAAACCCGCAAAAGTACCAACCGGTTTGCTATCTTCCTCTTCAAATATTCTGCTAGTTTTCCTTGCTGCAAATAAAAACCCTTTATTATTATTGTGGACAGATAAAGGTGCGGAAACTAAAGATTTAATAGATTTGGGAAGTTTATATTTTTTATCAAAAATTGTTAAATCCGTAACTTTCACTTCAGAATCAGAAAGTAAATTATTTCTTATAAGAAACTCAGAAATCAAATTTGCATCAATTATTCCAAGTCCGACAATTGAATGTAAATTAATTTTGTTGTGTTCATTAATTACAATCCATGCAGAATCAGAATTACTCACCTTAATTGTAGTTGAAGTAATAGTATCAGATAATTCTTCAAAATCAAATACCTGATTCATTAATTTACTTAGGTCTTTTACAGATGTTAATTCTTGAGACTTTCTATCAATTGCTTCCGCGGTTGGAAGATGGAATAGTGTTGTAAAAAATATTACTGTAAAGTATATTGCTCCATAAACCATAACAAAGCTTAATAATTGCTCTAGAGCTGGTGAGAAATTTCTGATAAGAAAAAATTCTTCAGAAAAAAGAGTAGAAAAATTTATCCATGATAAAACAGATAAAACTATAGATATTGCCAGCAGAGCAAGTTTTTGTTTTTTATTTAAAAAAGCTATCCAGGCAACTCTAAGTGAATTACCAAAAATTAAGACAATTGTAACAACATATAAGGCATTGTATATGAAATCGTTTCCTGAATCGAGTAGTACTTCTAAATTATTTACTGAAGTATTTGGGTTTAAAAATGATGCGCTTACCGAGGTAAGCAAAAAGAATACAACCATTGTATTAAAGTAAATACTGGGATCTTTTTTTTGCCGGTGAAAACATAAATTTTTATAAACCGAAAATATATAAGCTAACGATCCAATAAATACAAATACAATTAAAGTCGAAAAAAGAACATAGATTATGTTTGTATTTGTAATAGAGTTCTGAGTTTCTGAAAATAACCAGGATGAAATTGAAATAATAAAAAAGACTAACGCATTTAAAATGCCCGTATTAACAACTAAAGACAACGGCTTACTAAGTTTCGGATTAATAAATTCAGAAACGTAACGTACCCAGGCAAATACACTTAAAAAAATGAAAATTTCGTTTATTATTAAATAAACTACGGTTTCATTGATTGGAAATACTATTTTGTATATAAAGAGTAGAACTGAAATGAAAATTGCATTTTCAAGTTTTTTACTATGAGATACTTCCAAGATTTTAGCTTTCAAAATGGAATCCTTGCTACTCACTACAAATGATTATTTAGAAAGCTTCAATTCCTCAATTCTTTTTGATATGGTTGAAGAATAATTTTTAAGCTTTCCCTTGCTCTAAATATTCTGGATTTTACAGTTCCTACTTCGCATTCTAATTTATCAGCAATTTCTTGATAACTGAAACCATCTATATCACGTAATACAAGTGGTATTTTAAGCTTATCAGGTAACTTAGTTATTGCCTTTCTTACTAAATGAGGTATATCAATATTATCTGAATTTGATTTTGTACCTCTCTCATAATCAATTTCTTTAATTTCAACAAATATGCTGCGAACACGTTTTTTTCTTAAATAATCCCTACATTTATTAACAGTAATTCTGTACAACCATGTAGTAAATTTGGATTCAAAACGAAATTCTTTCAGTTTATGATAAACACTTATAAAAACATCCTGTGAAATATCATCAACATAATCAACATCACCAAGTGTTAAATAAACAAGATTCCGTACTTTATCTTTATGTTTAAGAACTAATTCAGAAAAAGCATTTTCTTCTCCAACCTTAAACTTTTCAATAAGTATAAAATCTTCGTCTTTTGGATGCTCCTCTTCTGTAATTGTTTTTTCCGATTTATCCACTTTTTAGACGACTTTTAGTTAGATATGTTCCAATTAGAAATATTTTATAATAAGTTAGCAGGCAAATATATAAAAATTAGCAATTACAATATTTCTTAAATAGTGATTAAATATATATATTGATTTATTCAAAATATTTTTAATTTTCTTTTCTTGATTTAAAATTTAGATATAATTAATTTGCCGGTAAACAATTTGGAGCAAACATGAGAATAAAAACAGCCGAAAAATATTCAGCGGTCGTTGTTGAGCTTAAGGGCAACGTTATCGGAGGATCCGATTCTGAAGAATTCAGTAAACTTTTACACGGCTTTTTGGATGAAGGGAAAAAGAATGTTGTAGTAAATTTGGGCAGTGTAAAATTTATGAATAGCTCCGGTTTAGGTATGTTAATTAGTGGATTTACTACAATGAAAAATGGTGGTGGATCACTTAAACTTGCTAATGCAACCGAAAAAATAAATAGCCTTTTAGTAATTACGAAATTAATTACAATTTTTGAAAACTTTAATTCTGTTGATGAGGCTGTAAAAAGTTTCGAATAATTACTCTATAAATATTTTCATTTTTATTCCCAAATCGTAGAAATATGATTTGGGTTCTTTTTTGTCTGCAAAATTTATTTACAGTTGTTATTAGACCATAACAATTCTTATTCAAAATTTATTATTTATTTTAGGAAATTATAATGAGCGTATCAATTATAGTGGGTAGCCAATGGGGTGATGAAGGAAAAGGAAAGATTGTAGATCTTCTTAGTTCGAAAGTTGATATTGTTGTACGCTACCAGGGAGGAGCAAATGCCGGGCACACTATACAAATTGAAGATAAACAATATATTTTTCACTTAATTCCCTCCGGCATTTTACATGATAATGTCACTTGCGTAATTGGTAACGGAGTTGTTATTGAACCACAAGCTTTACTTGATGAAATTGAGATGCTGGAAAAAAACGGAATTGACATAAGAGGAAGATTATTTATTAGCCACAATGCTCATTTAATAATGCCATATCATAAGCTGCTTGATTCAATAAACGAGAAAGGGACTCAAAAAATTGGGACAACAGGAAGAGGTATTGGGCCAAGCTATATTGATAAATATGCTAGGAAGGGAATAAGAATTGCTGACCTACTTAATAAAGAAACTTTGAAAGACAAAATCAGAAAGAACTTAGACGAAAAGAATAACTTACTAAAAAAAGTATACGGCCACGCCGAATTAAATGTTGATGATATTATTGATGAATGCATAAAATTTGATGAAAAAATAGATTGTTTTATTACTGATACTTCCGCCTATTTAACCGATGCCATTAGTGAGAATAAATCTATCCTGCTCGAGGGTGCTCAAGGTGCATTATTGGATGTTGACCATGGAACGTATCCGTATGTAACATCTTCTAATCCAACTTCTGGTGGTGCATGCACGGGTACCGGTATTCCTCCGACCAAAATTTCAGATGTTATTGGAATTGTAAAAGCTTATACAACAAGAGTTGGACTAGGGCCGTTCCCAACAGAATTATTTGATAAAAATGGTGAAAGATTAGGAGAAATTGGAGCTGAGTTTGGAGCAACTACTGGACGCCCAAGAAGATGTGGTTGGTTTGATGCTTTTTTAGTTGACTATTCGCGTAAAATTAATGGGATTGAAAGAGTGGTAATAACTAAACTTGATGTCCTTGGTTATTTTGATGAAATAAAAGTATGTACTGGCTACGAAATAAATGGTAAAAAACTTAAATACTTCCCTACTTCCGAAGCAGAAATAAATGCTGCTCAACCAATATATGAAACGCTAAAGGGATGGAACACAGATATTTCGGATATAAAATCATATGATGGTTTACCACAAGAAGCAAAAGATTATCTGACCTTCATTTCAGTTAAGTGTGGATTCGAAATTAAGTACATATCTGTTGGACCAAAAAGATCTCAAACAATTGAATTATAGCTAAAATTAGTTTTACCCTCGATTTGATTGACTTTTTTAACTACAATTAAATTGGTATTTTCAATTTTTATAATATTTTGAAATGCTAAATTTATATTCTTTCTAAAATGAACATAAAATTTTACCTTCTAATTTTGGCAATTGTTATTACTGCCGGTACTTTTTTTTACACACAGGATTTAGTAAGAAAACTTGAAAACAGTGAAAGGCAAATAGTTGAACTGTATGCAAATAGCCTGCAATTTATTGCAGATCCCTCAACTAATACAAATGAAGATTTTACATTTGTTTTTGAAAATATGATAAAACGAATTAACTTCCCTCTTATTTTAACAAACCCTAATAGTCAACCATTAGGGAATTATGGAGATGGGACAAGAAACATTGATATAGATACAACATTATCCCCAGACGAAATTAGAATATTTTTGCAAGTTAAAATTCAAGAATTAAGTGAAATCAATGAACCAATTGATGTTTTATATACAGACTATGAAGGAAATGAACAAGTATTTAATAAAATCTATTTTGGAAATTCGGATATAATTCAGCAATTAAAATATTATCCTTTTCTTCAAATATTGTTCGGTTTTTTCTTTTTGGCAATTGCATATATAAGTTTTAGTTACCTTAAGAAAACTGAACAAAGTAATATCTGGGTTGGCATGGCTAAAGAAATTGCTCATCAACTTGGTACTCCAATATCAAGTTTAATGGGCTGGACAGAATTACTAAAATTGAAACTTACTTCCCCTGATGAAGTTTTGAATGTTTCGAATGAAATGGAAAATGATCTTACCAGATTAAATAAAATAACTAATAGATTTTCAAAAATAGGATCAAAACCTAGTCTTAAAGAATACAATATTATTGAAGTTATTGATAATGTTACAAAATATTTTGATAAAAGATTACCTCAAACAGGTAAAGATGTTGAACTTATATTTTATAATACTTCAACCATCCTTTTAAATTTAAATGCAGAATTATTTGAGTGGGTAATAGAAAACTTAATTAAAAATGCTATTGATGCAATTGGCAGCAAAAAAGGTAAAATTTTTATTACCATAATAGAAAAAAACGATAGTGTTGAAATTGAAGTTGCAGATAACGGCAGAGGGATAAATCCGAAAAACAAAAAAAATATTTTTAAACCGGGCTACAGCACCAAAAGTCGCGGATGGGGACTTGGATTAAGTTTGTCCAAAAGAATAATTGAAGATTACCATAAAGGAAGATTATTACTTAAGAATTCTGTTCCGGAAGAAGGAACAACATTTTTAGTAATTTTAAATAAACAGCATACATAATGGAGAATAATTTTAATGAGTGATAAACGCCCAACTTGGGATCAATATTTTTTAAAACTTGCCATGCTGGTTTCGGAAAGAGCCACTTGTCCAAGAATGCATTGCGGATGTGTTTTAGTTAGAGATAAAAGAATACTGTCTACAGGATATAATGGATCAATACCGGGAGATATACATTGTGAAGAAAATGGTTGCATGATTGTTGACAGCCATTGTGTTAGAACAATTCATGCAGAAATGAATGCAATTATTCAGTGCTCAATTCATGGAATCAGCACCCAAGGGGCAACTGCATATGTTACAAATATGCCTTGTACAAATTGTTCAAAAGCATTAATCGCGGCTGGTATAAAGCAAATAGTAATTTTTTCCGATTATCAGGATACAAAAGCAGAAGATTTTTTTAAGATCGCCAATGTTGATATTTTGCGATTGGAAATGCCAAAAACTACTATTAATTATAATCTGAAGAGTTACAGTTCTGCAAAGGAAATAACTAAATAAGAGTAAGTTATGTTAAGTAAAAAAAATCTGGAAAAACATTTAATACCTGAAAATTTTTTTAATAGAGATTTAAGTTGGTTAGAATTTAATAAAAGGGTTCTTGAGGAAGCACTTAACCCGAATTTGCCACTTCTTGATAAAGTAAAATTCATTTCTATCTTTTCATTGAACCTTGATGAATTCTATATGATCCGTGTTTCCGGATTAAAAGAACAGATACTTGCAAACATTATTACGTCAACAATTGATGGTTTATCTCCTTTTGAGGAATTAAGAGCAATAGAAAAACAAGTTAAAAAAATGATAGGAACCATAAATGATTTATGGAATAATTCAATTTTCCCTGAATTGAATAAAAATAATATATCAATCAGTAAAGTTGACGACCTAACGAAAAACGAGCAAGAAGCCTTAAGTGAGTATTTTCATAATGATATTTTTCCTGTATTAACACCGCTAGCATTCGACCCTGGAAGACCATTCCCATATATATCAAATTTAAGTTTGAGTTTTGCAATACTTATTTCCAAAGCTGAAAATGAAAATATATTTGCTAGAGTAAAAATCCCTAGTCTTTTACCAAGATTATTAAGAGTAGATAAAATATTAAATCCAAGTAAAACGAAAAAAAATGGTAAACTTTCTGCAAAATATATTTGGATTGAAGACTTAATTAAACAAAATTTGTGCTATTTATTTCCAGGTGTAGAAATTTTGCAGGCCCATATATTTAGGATAACTAGAAATACTGATTTAGGAATTCAAGAAGACGAGGCTGATGATTTATTAGAAGTTATTGAAGAAAATATTAAACAACGTAAGTTTGGATCTGTCGTTAGGTTAGAAGTTGAAAAAGATATGCCCGAATTTATGTTAGAAACTCTTTCTGAAAATCTGGGAATTAAAGAAACTGACATCCATATAATTGAAGGTGTTATCGGATTATCTGATGTGATGGAATTGTATGATTTACCCTTCCATCATTTGAAAGAAAAACCTTATCAGGCAAAGCCCTTTACAAATATTGATGAGAATGAAAATATCTTTTCCATGATCAATAGTAGGGATATAATTCTTCATCATCCATATGATTCATTTGCACCTGTAATTGATTTTATTAAACAAGCTTCACAAGATCCGGATGTTCTTGCGATAAAACAAACATTGTATCGTATTGGAGCTAACTCTCCAATAGTCAAGTATTTAATTGAGGCTGCCGAACGAAAAAAACAAGTTGCAGTTTTAGTTGAGTTAAAAGCAAGATTTGATGAAGAGAATAATATTTTCTGGGCTAGAGAGTTGGAAAAAGCCGGGGTACATGTTGTTTATGGCTTAATAGGATTAAAAACACATGCAAAAATGACTATGGTTGTACGGAAAGAATCTGAAGGTGTAAAAAGATATGTTCATTTAGGAACAGGAAACTATAATCCATCTACTGCAAAAATTTATACTGACCTAGGATTATTCACCGCCGACAAAGATATTTGTGAAGATGTATCAGAAGTATTTAATTATTTGACCGGATATTCTAAATTTAAGGATTTTAAAAAATTATTTATTTCTCCTATAAATACTCGCTCAAATTTTGTTAGGTTAATTCAGCGTGAAATAGAAAATAAAAAGAATGGTGGCTCTGGATATTTAATTTTCAAATTTAATTCACTTGTAGATCCTTTACTTATTGGAGCTCTTTATGAAGCCTCAAACAATGGTGTAAAAGTTGATTTAATAGTTAGAGGAATATGCTGTTTGAAGCCTCAAGTTCCCGGACTTAGTGAAAATATTAATGTAATAAGTATAATCGGAAGATTTCTTGAGCATAGTAGAATTTATTATTTTATGAATAATGGAAACGAAGAAGTTTATTTAAGCAGTGCAGATATTATGCCCCGTAATCTTGATAGAAGAGTAGAAGATACGTTCCCAATATTGGACGAAACAATTAAACAAAGTATTATAAACAATGTTCTAAAAATTTATTTAAAAGATAATTCGAAAGCTCGAATATTAGAAAGCACAGGAAAATATAATTCGCTTAAACCTTCTAAGGAAGAAGAGACTATTTCTGTCCAAGAATATTTTATGAATAATTTTGCTCTTAAATAATTTTCTTTAAAGTCTTTAACTAAATAAAAACCAAAATTGAGCAACTAAGAAACAAACAACCAATCCAAGTATTACAGGAAAAATACTGGAAAACACGGTCCATTTTATGCTCCCGGTTTCCTTATATATTGTATAAATTGTTGTTGAACATGGATTATGGATTAAGCTGAATAACATCAAATTTATACCTGTTAGTACAGTCCATCCATCAGCAATTAAAATATCACCTGTTTCTTTTACAGATTCTAATTCAAACATTACACCAGCACCTTCACCAAGATCATTAAGCCCTGCGCTCATAACCGTTAACATCAAAATAGTAGGAATAACAATTTCGTTTGCTGGAATTGCAATTATATACGCTAACAATATGACTCCATTTAAGCCGATAAATAAAGCAAACGGATCAGAAAAATTTATAAAATGTTCTCCAATTGATAGTTTACCAATATCAATATTGCCGACCAACCAAATAACCATTCCCGCCGGAATAGCAAATACGATTGCACGCCACAAAACAAATATCGTTCTATCAATTAGCGATGTATAAAGAGTTTGAAGAATTCTTGGAGGCCTGTAAGGAGGTAATTCGAGACTAAATGCTGAAGCCTCGCCCTTAAGTATAGTTTTTGATAATGTCCATGATAAAATTAATGTTAAGACAATTCCAAGTACCGCAACCCCTACTACCGCACCCGCCGAAGCAAAGCCAGCTAAATAAGGTGGAACTAAACTGCCTATAAATATGGAGGCTATTAATATTTGTGTAGGCCATCTGCCGTTACACAATGAAAAGTTATTTGTAATTATAGCTATTAATCTTTCTCTTGGGCTATCAATAACTCTAGCAGCAATAACACCTGCAGCATTACAACCGAATCCCATACTCATTGTTAAAGCTTGTTTACCATGTGCCCCGGCTTTTTGAAACAGCCTATCCATATTAAATGCAACTCTAGGTAAGTAACCAAAATCTTCTAAGAGTGTAAATAATGGAAAAAATATTGCCATTGGCGGAAGCATAACGCTTATAACCCAGGCCATTGCCAGATACGCACCATCAATAAATAATCCATCGATAAAAAAAGGAATGTTAAGTGATGCAGAGAAACTTTTCAGTATTGGGTGAAACGCATCAATCAACAAACTAGCAATCATTGCAGAAGGAACATTGGCCCCTTCAATTGTTAACCAAAACACGGTAGCTAATAAAATAAACATAATTGGGAAACCCAGCCACCTGCTTGTTACAATTTTGTCTAAAGATATTTCCCAGTTGGTTTTTTGCTCTTTCTCATTACTTGTAACAACTTTGTGTGTGATTTTTTTTGCATCAGAAAAAATTGACTCAACAATAGAGTCATGAAGATTTTCACCAATATCCCATCTGTGCAAATCTGCATTTGCTATCAGTTCATTTTTTTCAAATTCAATATTTTCTTTAATAGGTATCATATGGCATCACTTAATTGATCTACAGAAATATTATAAATTTTTCCTATCTCTCCTGATTTAACTGCATCAATGATTGTTTGATCACCTTCAAGCAATCTAATTGCTACCCACCTAGAGTTTGGTAGGTCAGGAAATAGTTTAGTAATTCTATCTGTTAACTCGTCTATCGATTTTTTAATTTTTTTATTATATCCTTTTACTTGATATGGTTTACAAATGTATTTCTTCCTGGATACTTGGTCGATATAATTTAATAATTGCTCCATACCCTCGCGATTTCTAGCTGAAGTTGGGATAACCGGAATTCCAAGTTGCTTTGAGAGTTCTCTCTCATCTATATTAATTCCATTTCTCCTTCCTTCATCTGTTAAATTCAGACTTAAAACCGCTCTATCGGTAATTTCCAAAATCTGTAAAACTAAATTTAAATTACGTTCTAGTTTTGTTGAATCAACAACAATAACTGTGACATCCGGCTGACCAAACAAAATAAAATTTCTGGCAACTTCTTCATCAGTACTTGTTGACAAAAGTGAATAGGTCCCGGGCAAATCAACTAATTTATATTTACTATTATTAAATTCGAATCCTCCTTCAGCTCTTGTAACAGTTTTACCAGGCCAATTACCTGTATGCTGTCTTAGTCCTGTAAGATTATTAAAAATTGTACTCTTACCTGTATTTGGATTTCCAGCCAGAGCTACCAAATAATTATAACCATCCATATTAACACCAAGTTTTTTTAGGTTATTCACATTGTGAGCCGGGCAGTTATTGCAGTTTGTATTTGATTGATTCATAATGATATTTTTTAATTTTTAATTAATACTTTTTTTGCTTGGTTTTTTCTTAATGCAACCAAAGTACCTTTTACCAAGTATGCAACTGGATCCTTTAATGGGCTATTCATACGAATTGAGATAGATGAACCGGGAACAATTCCAAAATCTAGTAATCTTCTCCTTTGCTGCCCTCTACAAGTTGGAGATAATCTCAAAACTTCTGCCTTTTCTCCAGGCTTAAGATCCAGCAAGGTTTTATTTTTTTCATTTACAAACTCTTTATCGGTTAAAACTTCTATAGAAACTTTGGAAGCAACGATAGGGGCTAACGTACACTCTTCTCCATCTGCTGCTAATACAATCTTATCGCTAGTTTTGGATATTACTAATATTTCCTTTCCGGGATATAATCCTTGAGCAATTAATTGAGAATAAATTAATTTAGGTTCGTCTTCAACATGTATTATTCTCCCAACATCACCAGCATTTACTTCATTTAGTAATTTTCCTTCTTTAAGATATAAAGTCCCATCTTTTGCCGGAATTGGATCACCATGCGGATCAAATTTTGGATTTCCCATTCTTGCGGAAAGTAAATCAGCATCTTCTTGACTCAGTAAATGTTCAACCTTTTCAGCTTCATCATGCCAATCTATCTCATTTATACTTGTCTCTTCCGCTAAATAATTTTCCCATAATCTGTGTATTCTAATAACCCTCAAAGCATAAGATCTACCATCACTTGTCAAAGATATAGATTGATTTTTAAGTTCAACTAAATTTACCTTTTTTAAATTTTCAACAATTTTGGATGCTTTGTCAGCAGAAATATTTAGATTACCTGCAATACTATTAAGAGTTACGTTAAGCTTATTATATTCATAATCATACAGATGCTTTAGGGCATCTTCCATTCGCTCTTTTTTCGTATTTCTTGATACTTTTCTATAGCTGTTATATAATCCAATTCTAGGCCAGAATACAATTGCTGTTATCAAGACCAGGATCATAAAGACAACTAACGCTACAATAGGACTAATTTCAATCATATTTTCACCTATACTTCACTAATAAATATATGATTTACCAGTTTTTCGCTCAGAGAGTGATTTACATTATCAACATTTATTATCACCGAGCCATCAAAGTCTAATTTATCAACAATGCTTATTTCTTTATTCAAGGAAATATTAATTTTTGACAGATATTTAATTATTTCAGGATTACGATCTTCTACTCTTGAAATTTTATATTTTGTATTTTGTCTGCAACCAGACATAGGAATATCCAACGATTCAATCCTAAAATTTCCATCCTTATTCGGAATTGGCGCACCATGCGGATCACTCTTTGGGAAATTCAGAAATTCGTCAATTTTATCTATTAAAAAATCTGTTGTGCTATGTTCCAGCTTTTCTGCCTCCGAATGAACTTCCCCCCAATTTAATCCCAGAGTTTTTATTAAAAATAATTCCCATAATCTGTGTTTTCTAAGTACATTAATAGCTATTTTTTTTCCTTTTGGAAGTATTTTTATACCTTTATATTTTTTGTAATCCACAAATCCCTGACTATCAAGGCGATTAGCCATCTCAGAAATTGCTGCATTAGAAACATTTAATTCCTTCGCTAAAATGGAAGCAGAAACCCTATTCCCATTTTTTTTTGCGATAGAATATATCGCTTTCAAATAATTTTCTTTTGATATAGTTGCCATAACAATGATATAAATTTAAGCATACTTAAATAAATTATCAAGCTACTTTTATAAATATTTGAAACTAGCCTGAATTTCTAATAAACATATTTGAAGTTTATGCTTGCTTGGTAATCAGTTACTTAATTCATATTTTTGTGGACTAAATTAATTTTAATCACACTTCCGAAAGAAAAAAATGGCAGAAAATTTTAACGAACCAGTTGGTACACCAAAGTTATTACCTAATGTAAAATATACAATAGCTGTTGCAAGTGGAAAAGGTGGAGTAGGTAAGAGTACAGTTTCCGTTAATCTTGCTTTAGCTTTAGCAAAATTGGGTTACAAAGTTGGATTATTGGATGCAGATATTTATGGCCCAAGTATCCCACTGATGATGGGAGTTGAAAAGAAACCCCAGATATATCAGGAAGATGGTACTAATAAAATGCTTCCTCTTGAAAATTATGGAATAAAATTAATGTCAATTGGTTTTTTAATAGATGATGACAATCCCGTTATTTGGCGCGGACCTATGGCTAGCGGTGCTTTAAAACAATTTATGTCTGATGTTAAGTGGGGCGAACTGGATTATTTAATTTATGATCTTCCTCCCGGAACGGGCGATATTCAATTAACTCTTGTGCAAACTATACCACTTAGCGGATCAATAATTGTTACAACACCACAAGAGGTTTCACTAATTGACGCCAAGAAGGGTCTAAAAATGTTTGAAAAAGTTAATGTGCCGGTTTACGGAATTGTTGAAAATATGAGTTATTTTATTGCACCAGATACCGGAAATAGATATGATATTTTTGGAAATGGCGGTGGCGAAAGTCTTGCAAAAGAACTGGGGACTACTTTTCTAGGTGGTATTCCAATTGACCCTAGAATTAGAGAAGGTGGCGATAATGGAAAACCTATTGTTTATGATAAACCGGGAATTGAAGAATCTAAATTGATTATTAATATTGCTGAAAAATTAAATCAAACTATATTATCTAATGATTCATCTGCTACAGACGTTGAAATTGAACTTTAAATTGTGAATTCAATAAAAAAAGAAAAAGTTGAACAGGTACTTTCCTCAATTAGGCCTTATTTACAAGCCGATGAGGGAGATATTGAATTAATTAATATTACAGATTCTGGAATTGTTGAAGTAAAGCTCTTGGGAGCTTGTATGAATTGCCCGCTTTCCTTAATGACCTTACGGGCTGGTGTTGAACGTACACTAATGAAAGAAATTCCGGAAATAAAAAGAGTAGAAGCTATTAACTAAAATCTGGAGAAAAATGAGAAAGTATATTATTGCGGGTAATTGGAAAATGAATAAGAGTTTATCTGAAGCGATTAAATTGGTGTCTGAATTAAAGTCTGAACTTGATGGTAAAACCATTAATTCTGAAGTTATTGTTGCTCCCCCTTTTATGGCTTTAGAGGCAGTAAATTCATTAATAAGTAATTCTAATATTCAATTAGCTGCTCAAAATATGCATCCTGAAGAATCAGGCGCGTTTACAGGTGAAATTTCCGCATCAATGTTAAAAAGTGTAGGATGTAAATATGTAATATTAGGCCATTCGGAAAGAAGAGAGATTTTTAATGAATCCGATGAATTTATTAATGAGAAAGTTAAGCAAGCATTTGCTAATGATTTAACTCCTATTCTATGTTGCGGCGAATCATTAGAACAAAGAGAGAATGGAACTACATTTTCAGTTATTGAAAAACAAATAAGAGTCGGTCTTAAAGATCTTAGTGATAATCAGATCGAAAGAATAATTATTGCATATGAACCAATATGGGCTATCGGGACAGGTAGAACTGCTTCGCCGGAACAGGCTCAGGAAGTTCACACATTTATAAGAAAACTTATTGGGCAACTTTCGAGTAATGAAATTGCCGATAACATTACAATACAATATGGTGGAAGCGTAAAACCTGAAAATTCTAAGGAATTATTATCAAAACCTGACATTGATGGAGCTCTTGTTGGCGGTGCATGTCTAAAAGCTGACTCATTTAGGGACATTGTATTAAGTGTATAAATAATAGCAAATTTTTCTATATTAAGGCGGATGATTAATATCTGCCTTAATATTACCTAAGTCATTATATTATAACAATTTAACATTTCTAATAAGCATTGATTTCCCCTCTTTTTTTTAGTATATTTTTAGTTTTTATATTCAGATATACTTATTAATTAAATGACTCTACATAGAAAATTAATTTTATATATTCTTCTTTTATTAAATGCTACTTATTTCGCACAATTTAAAATAAACCAATTATCTTCGGATTTTAATTCACTTAACGATTCATTATTTTTAGGAACCACAAGTTCAAGAAGTGTTTTAAATCTCAATAGTGACTGGAAAGCATTTTTAGCTGAAGAACCGGAAAAATATTCAACAATATCTTTCCCTGTTAGTTTCACCTCTCAAGAACCAATAATTTTCGAAAAACAATTTGTTATTTCTGCAAAGCAACGGTTATTGAATTTAATGAAATTAAATTTCCTCGGAATTAATTATTCTGCTGAAATTTTTATAAATAATGCCGCGGTCTATAAACATCCGGGAGGTGAATTACCGTTTTCAATTGATTTGCCGGAAAATATTCTTAATTATGATTCCCCTAATACCCTAAGAATTAAAATACATTATACTATTGATTCCGATGATACTATTCCCCTCTTGCAAAGATTTTTATTTCCTAAAAATTTGGGCGGTATTTTTAGAGATGTTTATATTTCATTTCGACCAAAAGCAGGAATCAAAAATATAATTTATTCTCTGGTAGATGATAAGAAACCATATGTGAAAAGAATTAATTTTCAAGTTAATCTCGAAGAGTTTAGCAAAATGGTTTCCGATTCTCTATTGGATTTTTACGACGGCCGATTTAAATTAGAAGCATCACTTAAAACAACGACGGATACATCAAAAGTCTATTTTAATATTTGGAATATTCAACCAATTAATAAGGTAGACTTTGATAAAAGTTTTTATGTACGGCTAAGAAAATTAGCTCAATGGAATACGAAAGCTCCATCCTCCTATATTATTTCCGTAAAATTAACAAACGGTGACGGCTATGTTTATGACGAGTATTCCGAATTAATATCTATTATGGATTTCAAAAAAAATAACGGTGAATTATCTCTTAATGAAGAGCCGTTTACTATCAATGGGGTTACCTATATTAGATCGTCAGATAATATCCTGGGATATGAACAAATCGAAAAAGATATATTAACAATTAAAGAAACAGGCTTTAATATCGTTAGATTCAGTAAAACATTTCCTCATCCTTACTCCGTTTATTTATGCCAAAAATACGGATTATTATCATTTATTGAACTTCCCTTAAATTCGGTGCCGGAAAGATTTACAGAAAATCAAAATTTTGAAGAGAGAGCTACTTCATTTTTAGGAAGAGCGATTGATCAGTATAGTAAATATCCAAATGTGGTTGCATATGGACTCGGTGGTTCTTATCTGAGTAATTCGAATAGCCATATTACTTTTATATCTAAAATGAACACATTTGTAAAGTCCAGAGATATAAATTCACTTACTTATGGTTCGTTTATTGGAGCAAAAAATAACGGTAATGTAGATATCGATTTATATGGTTATGAACTTTTCGCATCACCACCTGATAATTTTTTAAGTGAATTTGAAAGGGAAACCTCATCAGATACGATTATATATTTTATTAGTGAAGCAACTTATCCTACATTTGTGGGTGCTACAAATGGCTATTTAAATAATTATTCTTTCGAGGGACAGGCAAAATATTTTGATGATGTAATTTCTATTTCAACAAAGAATAAGTTGAAGGGATTTATTCTTAATACCATGTTTAATTATACGGGAGATTATTCACCACTTTTTTCCGGTTACAATGATCAAAAATTATATAATATTGGTATTTTCTCTGATGACGGTAGTAAATCCACAATTAGCTATAATTTAATTAAGGATCGATTAAACTCAAAATCTAAAGTTTCGGTACCTATTGGAAGCAATGATGAAGATGCGCCATTATTTTTCATCATAGCAGCATTAATAATTTCGGTAATTATTGCATTACTAATAAATTCGAAAAGAAAGTTTAGAGAAGATGCTACCAGAGCACTGTTGAGACCCTATAATTTTTATGCGGATATTAGAGACCAAAGAATATTATCAGGTTTTCATTCTAACATTTTAATGTTTTTGCTGGCCGGCTCAAATGCTTTGTTAGTAACTATTATTTTATATTTTTTGAGAACGAATATATTATTGGATAAAGTTATTATTGCATTTGGAGATTACGATTTTAGTTCTGTAGTTGGTGTTTTGGCATGGCATCCTCAGGAAGCTTTTATATATACTTATGTTGCCACAATTGCCATATTTATTATTGTTAGTTTTTTTGTTCACTTATCATCCTTTTTTGTTAAAACAAAAGTATTGTATTCAAGTGTTTATTCAGTTGCAATTTGGGCTTTCTTACCATTGGCTCTTTTATTACCAATTGAAGCCGTTTTATACAAAGTTCTTCTTACCCATAGTTATAATTATTATTTATATATCGTTTTATTGTTATTCCTTATTTGGAATATTCAAAGATTTCTGAAAGGAATATATGTAATATTTGACGTAAGACCTTTATTTATTTATTCTTGGGCATTTTTAGTAATAGTATGTTTTATTGTTGGCTTCGGTATTTATTTTCAATATACAGTTTCTGCGTTCGACTATATTAGTCTTGCCATTAAACAATACATTTTATTATAGTGGATAATAGTTGCATCTATCAAAGTTAGAAATATTTGGATTTAAGTCTTTTGCCAATAAGACTATAGTTGATTTTACACGTGGAATAACTGGTATTGTTGGACCAAATGGTTGTGGAAAAACAAATATAGTGGATGGTATTCGTTGGTGTTTAGGTGAGCAAAAAAGTAGTACTTTAAGAAGTGACAAAATGGAAAACGTTATTTTTAATGGCACTAGAAATAAAAAGCCAATGGGGATGGCGGAGGTAACCTTAACAATAGTTAATGACAAGGGAATTTTACCCACCGATTTTTCTGAAGTTACCATTACAAGAAGAATATTTAGATCTGGCGAGAGTGAATACCTGCTTAATAAAAACATTTGCAGATTAAAAGATATTACAAATCTTTTCATGGATACTGGAATGGGAACAAATGCCTATTCCGTAATTGAGTTGAAAATGATAGAAACTATCTTGAGTAACAAGGCTGATGAAAGAAGAAGAATGTTTGAGGAAGCAGCAGGTGTTAACAAGTACAAATTAAGGCGAAGACTTTCATTAAATAAACTTGATGATGTTAAAAAAGATTTAACCCGCGTAAATGATATTGTCTCTGAAGTAGAAAAAACTGTTCGCTCATTAGAAAGACAAGCCAAAAAGGCAAATAGATATAATCAAATTCAAACGGAACTTAGAGAAAAAGAACTCAGCCTAGCCGAACGTGAATTTTATTCATTTAGTAAACAATTAGAAAACTTTGAATATGATGACAAAAGATTAACTGAAGAAAAAAATGATATCGATAATCGTATTCGTGAAATTGAAGCACTATTAATGAATTATCGGCAAGAAATAAGTAATACAGAAAGTGAATTTAGAGAAAAATCGCAGAAAATTTCTGAATTGAATGATAATATTCACAATCTTCATAAAAATATATCTGTTGCACAAGAAAGATCAAAATCTCTTCAGAATAATATAGACAGGTTTGAAGAAAGTATTAATGAATACACCATTCAAAAAGATGAGACTGAGCAGAACATTGTTGATTATAATCTTAGCATTGAAGAATTCAATAAACAGTTATACGAAAAAGAAAAAGATTTATCCGAAAGTAACAATTATATATTAGTAAAAAGAGATGAACTAAATAAAAATCGCCTGGAATTTAAAAATTTAAGCGAGCAATATAATTCTGAACAAAGAGCGGTTTCATATATACAAAATGAAATTTCAAATAGTGAAAAAACAATAGATACTACAAATAGTTCTATAAAAAAACTTGATTCTAATATACAACAACTAACTTCCGAAATAGCTAAAAGTGTAGGTTACCTTGAAGAATTAGAAAATGAAAAATCACAAATAAAACTAAAATTAAAAGAATCTGAAGAAAACTATACAAGAAATGCTGAACTTAAAGAAAAACTTGAAGAAGAAATTTCCGATTTAAGAGTTAAAGAGTTAGAAGAAAAAAATAATGTTGTTAACATTAAAGATAAAATAGAATTTTTTCAAACTTTATTAAATAATTTAGAAGGTGTATCACAAGGATCTAAGTCCTTAATTGAAAGTGAAGGCTGGACAACTAAAGAAAAGGTTATATTGGCTGATATTGGTTCTCCATTAGAAAAATATCGATTTTCAATTGAAGTTGTATTAAAAGAAATTCTAAATAATATTATTATTCAATCCTTTGATGATTTAGAGAATGCAATTGAATACCTAAATAAAAACGAATTAGGTAAAGCATCTTTTTTGGTGAATACGGAAACAACTAATAAATTATCCTTTTTAGACAGAATAAATAAATTCAGCCTCTCAAAAAAAAGTAAAAAAATTACTAAACACGATGGTTTCATTGCCTGGGGCATAAATTTAATTGAAACTGATAAAAAATGGAAACCCTATTTTAACTCAAGTTTGAAAAATATTGCTGTTGTAAAAAATCTTAAAAATGCTATTTCATTAAGTAAAGAATTCAATGATTTTAGTTTTGTAACTATTGGTGGTGAATTTGTTTCAAATTCTGGATCCGTGGCAGCGGGCTCTTCTGCGAAATTAGAAGATTCACTATTTGGAAGAAGAAAATTATTAGAGAACCTAAAAAACGAATACCCAAAAATTGAACAAAACTTAATTCAACTGCGTGAATTAATTGAAGAAAAAGAAAATGAACTAAATAAAATTAATCTTAAAGTTATTTCGGATCAGGGAAAAATATTATTAAACGAAATAAATAATATTGAAAAACAAATCTCTCAGTTAGAATATGAAAAAGAAAAATCTGGAAAAGATATTGAAAAAATAAGAGGTGACATTCAGGAAAACATAGGTAATCTTAGATTAGCAGAGGAATCCATTTCTAAATTAAATGATGAATTTAATGAAAAAAAGAATTCCTTAATGAGTAGAAAAAATGATTTAGACATTATCGAAAACACTCTGCAAGAAGAAGAAAATAAATATAACGATTTACAAAACTCACATAATAATCTTAACGTTGAATTGGAAAGATTGAAAGGTGAAACACAAAATAAAAAGAGTCTCTTAACAAAAACTATTGAATCAAAAATTTCTCTTACTACTTCAATTGATCGTCTTTACAATGAAATTAAAAATGCTCATGAAGAAATTGATTCTATCTCCGCAAATATTCAAGAAAACAATATAGAGCATGACGAGCTAACCGGGGAAAAGAATGTTCAATCCGAAGAAATTCATAAAATTGAAGAGTTACTTAATTCAAAAAAAATGGAATCTTCCGAATATGAACAAAAGCTAAATGGGGTAAGAAATGAGAGACAGACAATCTCTGATCGTATTCACCATATTCAGGTAAAGCAGAGTGAAATATCTATCCGCTTTGAAAATTTAGTTAACCACATAAAAGATGAATATAATATTGAATTAGTTTTTAAGAAATTTGATGATATAGATTCGTTCGATTTTGAAAATGTAAATAAGGAAGTTCATCAGTTAAGAGAAAATTTAAAAAATTTAGGTCCAATTAATTTACTTGCATATTCTGAGTTTGAAGAAGAAAATGAAAGATTAAATTTCCTTCTTCAACAGAGGGATGACTTAATAGAATCTGAAAAAGATTTGATAAAAACCATCAAAGATATTAATGAATCCGCTCAAACAGTATTTATGGAAACCTTCGATTTAATCCGTGAAAATTTCAAAAAAATATTCCAATCCGTATTTAATCCTGGCGACGAAGCGGATTTAATATTGGAAGAAGGTATTGATCCCCTAGAAGCAAAAATAGAAATTATTGCAAAGCCAAAAGGCAAACGTCCAACAGGAATTGAATTATTATCTGGAGGTGAAAAAACACTAACGGCAACCGCCTTATTATTTGCTATATATTTAGTAAAGCCAAGTCCGTTTTGTATTATGGATGAAGTTGATGCACCGTTAGATGATGCCAATATTGATAGGTTTACAAGACTATTAAATGACTTTAGCAATAATACTCAGTTTATAATTGTTACTCATAATAAGAGAACAATGGAAGCCGCAGAAAATATGTATGGTGTTACCATTCAAGAAGAAGGTGTATCAAAATTAGTTGGTGTTCAATTTAATGAAGAGCTGGGTGTACCTGCATAATGAATAATTTATATTCTAGAAACTTTAAAATTTATGTCGATTTTGATGGAACAATAACAACCAAAGATATTGGTGAACACATGTTTTTGGAATTTGGAGATCCTGAGGAATGTAAATCTATAATTTCCAAGTGGTTAAATGAAACCTTAAATTCAAAAGAAGTATGGTTCCAGCTTTGTGCTACAATTAAAAATTTTGACGAAGCCAAATTTAAACTGTTTTTAGATGGGATTACAATTGACCCCTTTTTCAACGAATTTATTACTTATACTAAAGAAAAAGATTATGACGTTACTATATTAAGTGATGGACTAGATTACTACATAGATAAAATAAGAGAACGTGAAAATTTTTCGGAATTACCGCTTTTTTGCAATAAACTAACTTTTGATAAAAATAATAAATTAATCCCGTTATTCCCATATACTGACGAGGAATGCAGTAAATGTGCGAATTGTAAAAGAAACCACATACTATCTTCATCAAACGATGAAGATTTTACCATATATATTGGTGATGGATGGTCCGATACATGCGCAGCAGAACATTGTGATTTTATTTTTGCAAAAAGATCCTTACTAAAATATTGCGAACAGAATGGACTGCCGTATTTTCCGTTTAATACATTTGAAGATGTTCAAAACATTGTTGAACAATTAAGTACTAAAAAAAAATTAAAAAAGCGGCATCGAGCTTTGCTTAAAAGAAAGGAAGTTTATAAACAGGGTTAATAAATTAAAGTAGCAAAATGAAAAAATTGGCACAAATATTATTTAAATATAGAAGCTATACTCCAATCCCTTTTGTAGTTATAATGTTAATATTTTACAATGGAAACGTACTTAGTTGGGCAGCAGGCTCAATAGTGCTATTATTAGGAGAGGCTATTAGGTTATGGGCTATTATATTCGCAGGAAGTTTAACGCGAACAACAACTTGTGTTAAAGCAAAAGAACTGGTTACATGCGGTCCTTATTCATTTACAAGAAATCCATTGTATATAGGCAATGTGTTAATTTACGTTGGATTTGGAATAATAACCTACTCATTGTTTCCATATTTGCAGTTAGTAGCACTGGCTTGGTTCATTTTTCAATATATTTTAATAATTGGAATAGAAGAAGAATTTCTGGCAGGTAAATTTGGTGAAAAATATTCAGAATATAAAAAAAATACCCCTCGCTTTTTTCCAAAATTTATTTCTCAAAATGCTGAAGTTTTCACCCATATTAAACCGAATTTTAAAAAAGGATTGAAGTCGGAGATTAGAACCCTGCAGGCTTTGATGTCGGTAGCATTATTAGCAATGATAATTCATCTGGTAAAATAATTTGAACAAAAAAATTGCAATAATTGCCGGAGAAGCCTCTGGAGATTTGCATGGTGCTTCATTAATAAAAGAATTGAAATTGTTAGACAACGATATAGAAATTTATGGTATCGGTGGAGAAAAAATGATTGCCAGCGGAATGACAGCCAAATATCATATAAATGATATGGCATTTCTTGGTTTCATTGAAATTGTTAAGCATATACCGTTTATCAGAAAAGTAAAAAAAGATTTAATCGCATTGGTGAATGATAAAAAAATAAAAGACGTTGTTTTAATAGATTACCCGGGATTTAACCTTAGTATTGCTAGGTCTTTTCATAAAATGGGATTAAAAAATTTTTACTACATATCTCCGCAAATCTGGGCTTGGGGTAAAGGAAGAATTAAAAAAATAAAAAATCTAATTCATAAAATGATCGTTTTCTTTCCCTTTGAAGAAAAATTATATAAAGATAATTATGTTGATGCATCGTTTGTCGGTCACCCATTAGTCAAGTCAATTAATGAATACCGCTTTCTGTCAAAAGATGAATTAAGATCAAAACATAATCTATCAGATCAAAAAGAAATTTTATTGCTTTTACCTGGCAGCAGGAAACAAGAATTAGATAAAATATTACCGGATCTTCTGGAAGCGGCAAAAAAGCTTAGCAATAATTTTGACCTCCAAATAGTAATTGCTTGTGCTGATAATATTGAAGAAGAATATTTTAATACTGTTTTTTCAAACTACAATTTTAAGTTAGTAAAAGGTGATACGTATAATCTGTTGAAGAATTCTAAATTTTCAATTGTTAAATCGGGAACATCAACCCTTGAGGCGGGAATCATCGGAAATCCGTTTATTGTAGTTTATAAGACCAATTATTTCACTTACCTGATTGGTAAAGCATTAATTAAAATAAAAAATATTGCACTTGTAAATATTGTTGCTGAAAAGACTGTTATTCCTGAACTGATTCAGGATGATGTGAATCCGGAAAACATTTATAATGTAAGCAGAAAAATTCTTACGGACGATAAGTATTATAAAAGTTTGGCTGATAATTTATTAAATATTAAATCTAAGCTACATACTGAAGGTAATCCCAGTAAAAAAGCAGCAGAAATTATTTATGCTGAATTAAATGAACAGTAAAACGATAAAGAAAAAGGTTCTAAATTTATTGGGATATAATTTTGCCGTACCATTAGTAAATGTTCTTTGTAATACCTTGCGAATTAAAGAAAATGATAGTACTGGTTTTGAAGAAGTACTTGCAAAAGAAAAAGGTGTAATTTTTGCATTTTGGCATGGAACAATGTTAACCCCATGGTATTTATTAAAAAAGTATAGTCCTTCCACTATTGTTAGTAAGAGTAAGGATGGTGAAATTTTAGTTAAACTCTTAAATAAATGGAGGTATGATGTTAAAAGAGGTTCAAGTAGTAAGGGTGGCAAAGAAGTTCTCGAAGATTTAATTGAGATTGCTAAAAATAACAACTCTATTGCTATTACTCCTGATGGACCTAGAGGACCAAATAAAGTGATGAAAGCCGGTGCCGTTATTATTGCTAAAAAAACTAAAAAGCCTATTGTTTTAGTAGGTGCTTGCAGTAAAAAAAAAATAAAACTTAATAGTTGGGATAAATTTGAAATACCATTATTCTTCAGCAAAATTAATGTGGTTTATTCGGAGCCAATTTATATTGATGCTGATTTATCATTTGATGAAACGAATAACAAAATAAATGAATTAACAAATAGACTAAACCAAATACAAAATCTGGCTGAGAAAAATTGCTGAATTTTTTAAGATTCATATTATCCCCGTTAACCTTTCTCTATAAATATATTATTAGAGTAAGAAATATTCTATTTGATAAAAATATTTTTAAGAAGAAATCGGTTGATGCAAAAATTATTTCAGTTGGAAATTTAACTATTGGGGGATCAGGTAAAACACCAATGGTTTTAGCAATTGCTAAGTATCTAAAGAGTAACTCACATAAAGTTGGAGTACTAAGCCGTGGGTACGGAAGAAATACAAAAGGATATAAACTTGTTTCTGATGGACAAAATACTTTTCTTGATGTAAATGATGCCGGAGATGAAATTTTCTTAGTGGCAAATGAGTGTGAAATTCCTACGGCTGTTTGTGAAAATAGAGTTGAAGGAGTAAAAAAATTACTGAGTGATACTGAATTAGATATTGTTGTTTTAGATGATGCTTTTCAACATAGGTGGATAGCAAGAGACTTTGATATACTTGTAATAGATCAAAAATTTCTAAGTAATGTTAATTCTTTTGATCAAAGATTACTTCCTTTAGGTTCAATGAGAGAACCATTTGAATCAGTAGAAAGAGCAGATGTTGTTGTTGTTAACAGAAAATTTTCATCTAAAATCACTATACCTAATAAGATAAAAAAATATCTTTTTAATAAAGACCTATTTTATTGTTATTACAAAATAGATGGTATTTATGATCTTAAATCAAATAAAAAATACGAAATTAAAGAGTTTGAGGGTCAACACAGTTTGGTTGTTTGTGGAATAGCAAGACCATTTTCTTTTTTGCAGACACTAACTGATAATGATATTAACATTAAAAATAAATTGACGTTCACTGATCATAAAGAATATACGAGTAAAGAAATTCAAACTATTCGGAAAAAATTTTACGATACAAACTCGTTTTCAGTGTTAACCACACAAAAAGATGCTGTAAAGTTTATGCAATTTAATAAAGAACTTGATGATATAGAAATTTTTTACCTTAAAATAGAATTGGAATTCGAAGAAAAAAATAAATTCTACGAATTAATGAACTCTAAAATTTAAATTAACTTATTCAATAAACACAATACAATCGAGGCAAGATAATGACGAAGAAAAAAAACACTAAATACGTTTATTTTTTTGGTGGAAAGAAAGCCGATGGAAAAGCAAAGATGAAAAATTTGCTTGGTGGTAAAGGTGCAAATCTGGCAGAAATGGTAAATATTGGCTTACCTGTACCGGCAGGATTTACTATCACAACTGAAGTGTGCACCTACTTTTATGATAACAAGAAAAAATATCCCAAAGAGTTGGAAAAGCAAGTTTTAGCATCTATTAAGAAAATAGAAAAAGAAATGGGTGCAAAGTTTGGTGATAAAAAGAATCCATTACTTCTCTCAGTTAGAAGTGGTGCTAGAGCTTCCATGCCTGGTATGATGGATACAATACTGAACTTAGGATTAAATGATACCAGTGTTGAAGCGCTTATTAAAAGAACCAATAATCCGAGATTCGCATACGATTCCTATAGAAGATTTGTTCAAATGTATGGTGATGTTGTTTTAGGCCTACAACCGGAAGATAAGCATGATTTAGATCCTTTTGAGGTTATTCTTGATGCTAAAAAGAAAAAAAATAAGATCACAAAAGATACTGAATTAACTGCCGATCACTTAAAAGAACTAGTTCAAGAATTTAAGGATGAAATTAAAAAAAGAACCGGACACAACTTCCCAACAGATCCAATGAAACAACTCTGGGGTGCTGTTGGTGCTGTTTTTCAATCATGGATGAATGAAAGAGCAATAGTTTACAGAAAATTAAATGATATTCCTGCAGAATGGGGAACCGCTGTTAATGTTCAATCAATGGTATTTGGAAATATGGGTGAAGATTCGGGTACTGGTGTTGCATTTACAAGAGACCCTGCCTCAGGTAAAAATATTTTTTATGGCGAGTACTTATTCAATGCGCAGGGAGAAGATGTTGTTGCCGGTGTAAGAACACCTCATGAAATTGGAGAACTTAAGAAAGATAATCCAAAAATCTACAAAGAACTTGATAACATCAGACTAAAATTAGAAAAACATTATAAAGATATGCTGGATGTTGAATTCACAATTCAACAAGGTAAATTATGGATGCTTCAAGCACGCGTTGGTAAAAGGACTGGATTTGCAGCTATTCAAATTGCTGTAGATATGGTACGAGAAAAATTAATCTCGAAAAATGAAGCTCTGCTAAGAATTGACCCAGAGCAATTAAATCAACTCCTAAGACCAATATTTGATACTGAGCAAAAACAAAAATCAATTACTGCTGGAAATTTATTAGCAAAAGGATTGAACGCTGGCCCTGGCGCCGCTTCCGGTAAAGTAGCTTTTTCTGCTCAAGATGCTGAATTAATGGCTGCTAAAGGTGATAGTGTAATTCTAGTTAGAATTGAAACCTCACCTGAAGACATTAAAGGTATGAATGCTTCCGAAGGTATATTAACTGCAAAAGGTGGTATGACATCCCATGCTGCTTTAGTCGCTAGACAAATGGGTAAAGTCTGTGTAGCTGGGTGTGGAACTTTGGAAATCGATTACAAAAAAGGAACTATGAAGGTTGAAGGAAATGCAAATATAATTAAAGAAGGTGATTATATTTCTATTGATGGATCAACTGGAGAAGTTATTGCAGATGAAATTCAAACTAAACCATCTGAAGTTGTGCAAGTTCTTATTACCAAAGAATTAAGTGCTAAAAAATCTAAAGTATTTAGAACTTATAAAGACTTAATGAGTTGGGCGGATAAAGTAAGAACATTGGGTGTGAGAACAAATGCAGATGAACCGGATCAATCTTCAAATGCAATAGCATTTGGTGCTGAAGGTATTGGATTAACAAGAACAGAACATATGTTTTTTGAAGGCGATAGAATTATTGCAGTTCGGGAAATGATCCTTGCTGATGATGAAGCTGGAAGAAAAAGTGCCCTTAAAAAATTACTTCCGCACCAAAGAAAAGACTTTGAAGGAATCTTCAAGGTAATGAAAGGAAAACCGGTTACAATTAGAACACTAGATCCTCCACTTCATGAATTTTTACCACATGAAAATAAAGATATTATAGTTATGGCTAAAACAATGGGCTTAACTGAAAAACAAATTAAAGATAAAATTGAGGCTCTTAGTGAATTTAATCCGATGTTAGGATTTAGAGGATGCCGCTTGGGCACTGCATATCCGGAAATAACCGAAATGCAGGCAAGAGCAATTCTTGAAGCTGCTGTTAATGTTGCTAAAAAAGGAATTAAAGTTAAACCTGAAATTATGATTCCGTTAGTTGGACATGTAAATGAACTAAAAATTCAAGAAGCAATTGTAAGAAAGGTAGCTAAAGAAGTATTCAAAGCAAAAGGTAAAAAAGTCAACTATTTAGTCGGAACAATGATTGAATTACCTAGAGCTGCTCTAACAGCTGATGAAATTGCAGAAGTTGCTGAATTCTTTAGTTTTGGAACCAACGATTTAACACAGACAACATTCGGACTTTCAAGGGATGATGCCGGTAAATTTTTACCTCTGTATGTAGAAAAAGAAATACTGCCGAGAGATCCTTTTGAAAGTATTGATAAAAATGGTGTTGGCCAATTGGTTGAAATGGGTACAAAAAAAGGAAGAAAGGTGAACCCAAAACTTAAAGTCGGCATATGCGGAGAGCATGGTGGTGAACCGGATTCTGTTGAATTCTGCCATAATACTGGCTTGAATTATGTTAGTTGTTCTCCTTTTAGAGTCCCAATTGCAAGGCTTGCTGCAGCAAGAGCAGTGTTAAAAAAAGTAAAATAAAGTAAGTTAAAATATAACCCAGCTTGTCTAAGACAAGCCGGGTATTTTTATACACGCAGTATTTTGGAACAATTATTAGGTCTTAGTTTGTATAATAATTTTACTGTGTGATATATATTGATTATAGGAGAATAAATGAAATTATCTGATTTTAAATACACAATGCCGAAAACAGCAATTGCAAAGTTTCCTGTAAAACCGAGAGACGATGCAAAGCTAATGGTCTTTGAAAGAAATTCGACAAATATTGAACATAAAAAGTTCAAAAATGTTGTTGATTATATGTCTAAAGGCGATGTGCTTGTAGTTAATCAAACCAAGGTTATGCAAGCAAGATTATTTGGACATAAAGAAAGAACTAACGCTAAAATTGAAGTTTTCGTGCTTAGAGAATTAAATAAAGAGGAAAACATTTGGGATGTTATTGTTGATCCGGCAAGAAAAGTCCGAATTGGAAACCGTATTTATTTTAATGATAAACTTTGGTGCGAAGTAATTGATAATACCACTTCAAGGGGAAGAACTGTTAGAATAAACTATGATGGCGACGATATATATAAAGCCATAGAAAAAATTGGACAAACTCCCCTACCTCCATATATTAAAAGATCTTCAGAAAAATCTGATAGAGCAGATTACCAAACAATGTTTGCAGAGGTAGATGGTTCAGTTGCTGCACCTACAGCAGGATTACATTTCACAAATGACCTTCTCAAAAAAATCAAAAAGAAGGGTGTTAAAGTTGTTCCTGTAATTTTGCATATTGGTTTAGGTACATTCAGGCCGGTAGAAGTTGAAGACTTAACAAAACATAAGATGGATTCTGAATATTTTGAAATCCCTGAAACTACAGCTAAAATCATTAATGACGGATTAAAAAACAAAAAAGATATATTTGTTGCTGGTACAAGTACAACAAGAGCATTAGAGAGTAGTGTAACGGCGGAAGGATTTGTAAAACCAAATTATGGTTGGACGGATAAATTTATATTCCCTCAATACGAATTTAAAATTACAAAGAAGTTAATAACTAATTTCCATCAACCAGAGTCTACTTTACTTATGCTAGCCGCAGCTTTTGGCGGATATGAAGCTTTAATGAAAAATTATAAAAAAGCTTTGAAAGAAAAGTATAGATTTCTTAGTTATGGTGATGCAATGTTGATCCGATAATAATGAATACTATTGCCATTATACCTTCTGGTGGGGTTGGATCCAGGTTTAATTCCCCAATACCTAAGCAATATGTTAAAGTATTGGGGAAAGAACTAATTTGTTATACTCTCAACGTTTTTCAAAATTGTAAATTAATTGATGAAATAATAATTCCGGCAAATGAATCATATTTTGATTTATTGAATCAAATAAAAATTGATAACAACTTTTCAAAAATTTCAAAAATTATTAAAGGTGGCGAAGTAAGACAAGATTCCGTATATAATGGATTATCCTCCAAGAATTTTAAATATGATGATACAATAATAGTACATGATGCAGCAAGACCTTTAATTTCAGATACGTTATTAGAAAGTGCTTTATTAAAAAGCAAAAAATCCGATAGTCTTGTAGTTGCTATTAAAGCTAGAGATACATTAATTAAATCTGATAAATCGATAATCGATCATTTAGATAGATCAGATATTTATTATGTTCAAACGCCGCAAATTTTTAAATATAATGTTCTTAAGAAAGCCTTTGAGTTAGCAATCGAAAACAATTTTTATGGAACTGATGAATCAATGTTGGTAACAAATGCTGGTTTTGAGGTTGAGATATTCGATGGTGAATTTAAAAATTTCAAAATTACAACTAAATCTGATATTGAAACGTTTGAAAAACTTATAAAGTAAATCTCGTGTTATTAACCATTGATAATGACCCAATATTTATTTAAGTTTAGAGAAATTTTGAGGAATTTATGCCTAATCTTCTTTTTATTATTGTACTCTCTTATTTAGTTGGATCAATACCAATAAGTATTATGTTAACCAAATTTGTTAAAGGGGTTGATATAAGAAACTTTGGAAGCGGTAATGCCGGGGGAACAAATGTTTCAAGAATTTTAGGTAAAAAATACGGTGTTCTTGTAATACTTTTTGATGCAATGAAAGGAGTTGTTGCCGTTGTCTTTATTTCAAGATTATACTTCGGCAGTTTTCCATTTCCTAATACTACTCCATTTGATGATTTTACTTTGATACAAATAATTGCTGGAATATCTGCAGTTATTGGTCATATTTGGACTATATTTGCAAGTTTTAAAGGTGGTAAAGGAATTGCAACCGGCTTGGGAGTATTAATTTCAATTGTAACACTAGATTTGCTTATGGCATTAGGCGTTTTTCTTGTTGTTATGTACATTTCAAAATATATTTCCCTTGCTTCCATATCCGCAGCTGTATCTGTTCCACTAATTATGATTATCAGAGAAAATATATTTGGAGTTGACATTCAAAGTTATCATACTGTTTTACCTTTTGTTATTGCTCTGGCTTTACTTATTATCTATACTCACAGATCGAATTTAGAAAGACTTTTCGCTGGTAGTGAAAGTAAAATATCTCTCTCAAAAAAGAATAAATAATAAATGCGTATCTCTGTATTAGGTGCAGGAAGTTGGGGTACTGCCCTGTCTATTATTCTTCATTCTAATGGTCATGACGTTACATTGTGGGAATTTAAGCGTGGATATTTTAAGACCCTTAAAAGGACGCGTGAAAATAAAATTTACCTTCCTAAGGTTAAAATTCCGAAAGAAATATATATAACTAATTCTTTGAAAGAGGGTTGTGAAAGTCAACATATGATTATTCTTGCAGTACCTTCTCAGTTCATCAGAAGTGTGCTTGTAAATATGAAAAAGTTCAATCTTTCAGATACACCTTTAGTAAGTGTTGCAAAGGGAATTGAAAAGGATACTCTTTTTACTGTCTCTCAAATAATTCAAGATGAACTACCGGATATTGAACTTAAAAATATTGGGGTATTATCCGGGCCAAGTCATGCTGAAGAAGTTGCTCGAAAAATCCCGACCGCAGTTGTTTCAGCTTCAACAGATATCTATACTGCAAAACAAATTCAAGCAGCTTTTATTACTTCCTATTTTAGAGTTTATCATTCTACCGATTTAATAGGTGTTGAATTAGGTGGAGCACTTAAAAATGTAATTGCTATAGGAGCAGGTATTGTAGATGGAGCCAAATTTGGTGATAATACAAAAGCTGCTATTATGACTCGTGGAATTGCCGAAATATCTAGAATTGGAGTTAAAATAGGTGCAAAACCTGAAACATTTTCCGGCCTATCGGGAGTAGGCGACTTAATTGTTACTTGCATGAGTCAACACAGTCGTAACAGATATGTTGGTGAACAAATTGGTTCCGGTAAAAAGTTAAAGCAGGTTCTTAAATCTATGCAAATGGTTGCAGAGGGTGTTGCAACATGTCAATCCACTTTTGAACTAGCTAGAAAACATGATGTTCATACCCCAATTGTAGACGCTGTTTATGGAGCACTATTTTTAGATAAAGATCCCATTAAAGGAACTTACGAATTAATGTCGCGAGATATGAAGTCTGAACATTAATTCATTTAATAGTTTTTCATTTTGATTTTCCTTCAATTAATTCTGATTAATAATGCACACCAAATCAATAACTGATTCAATACAATTTCTCAGCGGCGTGGGGCCCAAAAGAGCTGAATCTTTCAGTTTACTTGGAATTGATTCAATTGAAAAATTATTATTCTATTTCCCCTCCAAATATTTGGACAGAAGTAATATCCTAAATGCAGCTAAAGTACTTCAATATGTAATAAACGGATATGATGGCGAAATAACAATAGTTGCAGAAGTAATTGATACTGAGTTCATACAATACAGACGTAAACAAATCTTAAAAGTTAAATTTCAAGATGTAGCCGGAGCGTTTGAATGTGTATGGTTTAAGGGAATAAAATATTTTAAAACACTCTTCAAAAAAAATGATTATTACGCAATTTCCGGGAAACCGGTATTAACTAAATTTGGACATCTTCAATTCACACATCCCGATTTTGATAAATTTGCTGAGGATGAAAGTTCAGAGTTTATAAGCACTGGAAAAATAATTCCCTTTTATTCCATACCACAGGAATTAAAAGCCAAAAATTTGGGTGATATCGGATTAAGAAAAATTATTAAAAAAGCCATTGATGAATATTCAGACTTATTAAAAGAAACATTACCTGCTCATGTTATCAATGAAGCTAAATTAGTTCATATTATAGATGCTATTAGAAACATTCATTTCCCAAATAGCGAAGAACATCTTGAAGAAGCTAAAAGAAGATTTAAATATGAAGAATTATTCTATATAGAAATATTAGTTGCTCTAAGAAAATATAATTTTTTAGAAAGGAGTAAGGGTGTAAAATTTTCCATCAAAAATGATGTATTGAAAAAATTCCTTGAACAACTGCCTTTTGAATTAACAAATGATCAACTTTCTGTTTTGAAGGATATAAAAAATGATATGATAAACATAAAACCAATGAACAGATTATTACAAGGAGATGTTGGAAGTGGTAAAACTATTGTGGCATTAATAAGCATGTTAATTTGTGTCAGTAACGATTATCAAGCAGTAATAATGGCACCAACAGAAATATTGGCCGATCAACATTATAGTAGTATAAAATCTTTTTTAGAAATTTTTAATTATAATGTTGAACTCTTAATTGGCGGAACTAAAAAATCAAGAAAAAATGAAATAAAAGAAAAAGTAAGTTCAGGAGAGTGTGATATTATAATTGGAACACATGCTTTGATTGAAGAGGATGTAGAATTTTCAAAATTAGGTCTTGTTATAATTGATGAACAACATCGATTTGGCGTAGCTCACAGGGGTAAACTTATCAGCAAAGGAATAACGCCGGACGTATTAATAATGACGGCAACTCCAATTCCCCGAACTTTAACGATGACTCTCTACGGTGATTTAGAGCTTTCACTAATTAAAGAATTACCAAAAAACAGACTGCCTATTAAAACTGCATTAAGAGGAGAAAGTAAGCTGCCTGATATTTATAAGTTTATTACTGATCAGCATAAATCCGGTAACCAAGCCTTCATTGTATATCCATTAGTTGAGGAATCTGAAAAAATAGATTTAAAAGCAGCAGAAGTTTATTATAATAAACTGAAGGATACGCATTTAAAAAATTTAAAGATTGGATTATTACACGGTAGAATGAATTGGAACGAAAAAGATGAAACAATGAGGAAATTTAAAGATAAAGAATTTGATGTTCTCATATCTACAACGGTAATTGAGGTTGGTATAGATATTCCAGACGCAAATATAATAATTATTAACGATGCTGAAAGATTTGGTCTGTCACAACTACATCAACTAAGAGGTAGAGTTGGAAGAGGAAATAGACAGGCGTATTGTGTGTTAATTACAAGGGATGAATTAGCAGCAAAAATCAATAGTTTTGTTTTAAACTTCGACTATCTTTCGAAATCTCAAATTGAATTTCATAAATCTAAAATTAGACTGAACGCTATGGTAAAATACACGAGTGGTTTTGATTTATCAGAAGTAGATTTAAAACTTAGAGGACCGGGAGATATTTTTGGTAAAATGCAAAGTGGATTTCCAAAACTCCAATTTGCAGATTTAACAGCTGATCAAGACATTTTAATTTCTGCTAAAACGGATGCATTCAATATTATTGATGAAGATGTAAAATTGAAAAATCCAAAAAATTATATGATTAAAAAAAAGTTAAATGATTACTATAAAGAAAACTTAAGATATTCAACTATAGGATAGCGATTAATGAAGTATTTTTAATAAATCTTTTTCTAGTGTAAGTTCAGGAGCTTCAATAATCCTACCAATCTCATTTCCGTTTTCATAAATTATAATGGTTGGAACAAAGTCTATTTCAAGATCATCCACTTTATTTGATAAATCTTTCTTTTCTCTATCAACATTAAGGTAAGATATTTTATCTTTAGGAAAAGAAATGAAATCCAGCACTTTGATAAACCTCGGGACTTCCCTTCTACTATCACTGCACCAAGTTCCCAGCACAATTTTAATATTTATGTTATCATAATTCTTTTTATAATCACTAAGAACATCTGAATCAATTCCATAAGTCGTATATTCATAATTAAACCAAGTTGAAAAATCACTGTTTTGATAATCGGCTCTGGTGGAAATACCAACTAATACATTTTTCCCCGATTTTTCATCATAAATCAATTTACTCTCTTGTCCAATTACTATTGAGGATATAAATATTATAAAAAACAGCACCATCTTCATTATTCAACACCTTTCCCATTATTGAGGGCTCTTAAATCTAATCCCCAATAAAGCTTTTTACGCAAAATTTCAAAGTAGTGTTTATCATTATTATGAACTAATTTAAGTTCATGCTTACTTTTAGTAATTTTAAGAATAGCCGGTGATTTTAGAAAAGTTACTCTTTGTCCATCGCAAATTACTTGAACATCCTCAAATAATGAAGTTGCTTTAATAGTAACATTTTGGTTACTTGATATAACCAAAGGTCTCATAGACAGGGTATGTGCAGAGATTGGACTTAAAGTTATGGATTCTGTTTGCGGATTAACTATCGGTCCGCCAGTTGATAAGGAATAACCGGTTGAACCGGTTGGAGTAGCAATAATAATTCCATCTGCCGAAAATGTTGAAACATATTCACCGTCAATCTCAATACTAATTTCTATCATTTTGGGAAACTTGCCACGATCGATTACTATATCATTAATAGCATATAGCTTTTTATTCTCTTGGGAAAGGCAGACTGCATCTAGTGCATTTCTGCTATCAATTATTAGTTTTCCATTTTTTAGATAGTTAATTAGTTCATCGATTTTTCCTGTTTCGAATTCAGCAAGAAATCCTAGTTTTCCAAAATTAACCCCAAGCATAGGAGTTTGTGAATTTCGGGAATAATATGCTGTTCTAAGCAAAGTACCGTCCCCTCCTATGG